>Ga0207709_10000166_pt1 | contig 89679 bp, 76 predicted proteins | sample KBSM34metaG_FD_184397 | JGI IMG/M metagenome (GOLD analysis project Ga0207709, IMG submission 184397) | Miscanthus rhizosphere microbial communities from Kellogg Biological Station, Michigan, USA - KBS M3-4 metaG (SPAdes) (version 2) | ecosystem: Host-associated > Plants > Roots > Rhizosphere >...
AGTTGCTGTTGTACCGTCCGGGAAGCTGACTGTCACTGTTGAACCAGGTTCTGCTGTACCGCTCACTGGGTCAGTGGCATTGATTGGATCAAGTACTGGTGCATTTGGTGCAGTGGTATCTACTGTATATGTTTGTGTATCGTTAACAGTGCTGCTATTACCTGCTGCATCTGTAAATGTTACTTTGGCATCAATGGTTTTATCCGCGTCTGCCGCTAAGCCACTACCCGGTACACTTACTGTCCATGTACCTGCTGTACTATCTACAGTTGCAGTATAAGTTACCCCATTAATAACAACTGTAACGGCTGTATTCGCCGCATCTGTTGGAACGTTTTTAAGAACGCCTGTAATCGTAACGTTACCAGCTGCTTCTGACGCATTAATCACGTTGTCCGCTGTAACCGAGTCAACTGTAAAGTTAACACCATCTGTATTTGGACCAACTGCATCAACAATAGCTGTGCCTGGTAATGACGGATTACCTGCTGGATCTGTTGCTACCGCTGTAACTTCATCGCCATCATTGAGACCTGGGTTCGGTACAGTCCAAGTACCATCCGGTCCTGCAACTACACTTGCTGTGCTGCCATCAGGATAAGTTACTGTTACTGTTGAACCAGGTTCTGCTGTACCTGTAATCGGGTCTGTCCCGTTAACCGGGTCAATCACTGGCACATTCGGAGCGGTCGTATCTACTGTCACGACACCGGTGTCTGTACCGACATTACCTGCTTCATCTGTTGCAGTCACGGTAATCGTGTGCGGACCATCGGTTAGTACAGGCAAGGTATTGTCTGCAAGCGTCCAGGTGCCATCACCATTGTTGGTCGCTGGATAGTTCACACCATCTACAGTCACTACCACAGTTGCTGTTGGATCACTTACCGTACCTGTCAAAGGTGGTGTGCTGTCGTTGGTCAATACATCATTAAGCGCGACTGTTGGTGCAAGTGCATCAACAACACCTGTTGCTGGTCCTGATGTATTTCCAGCTGGATCTGTGGTAACGGCTGTAACTTCATCGCCATCATTGAGACCTGGGTTTGGTACAGTCCAAGTACCATCCGGTCCAGCCACAACACTTGCTGTGCTACCGTCCGGATAAGTTACTGTTACTGTTGAACCAGGTTCTGCTGTACCTGTAATCGGGTCTGTCCCGTTCACTGGGTCAATCACTGGCACATTCGGAGCAGTGGTATCAACTGTTACGACAGCGGTATCTGTTCCCACATTGCCTGCTGCATCTGTTGCAGTCACGGTAATCGTGTGCGGACCATCAGTTAATACAGGCAAGGTATTATCTGCAAGCGTCCAGGTGCCATCACCATTGTTGGTCGCTGGATAGTTCACACCATCTACAGTCACTACCACAGTTGCTGTTGGATCACTTACCGTACCTGTCAAAGGTGGTGTGCTGTCGTTGGTCAATACATCATTAAGCGCGACTGTTGGTGCAAGTGCATCAACAACACCTGTTGCTGGTCCTGATGTATTTCCAGCTGGATCTGTGGTAACGGCTGTAACTTCATCGCCATCATTGAGACCTGGGTTTGGTACAGTCCAAGTACCATCCGGTCCAGCCACAACACTTGCTGTGCTACCGTCCGGATAAGTTACTGTTACTGTTGAACCAGGTTCTGCTGTACCTGTAATCGGGTCTGTCCCGTTCACTGGGTCAATCACTGGCACATTCGGAGCAGTGGTATCAACTGTTACGACAGCGGTATCTGTTCCCACATTGCCTGCTGCATCTGTCGCAGTCACAGTAATTGTGTGTGGACCATCTGTGAGTGTTGGCAGTGTATTGTCGGCAAGTGTCCAAGTCCCGTCACCATTATTGGTCGCTGGGTAGTTCACACCATCTACATTCACCACCACAATTGCTGTTGGATCACTTACCGTACCTGTCAAAGGTGGTGTGCTGTCATTGGTTAACACATCATTCAGAGCAACTGCTGGTGCAAGCGCATCAACAACACCTGTTGCAGGTCCTGATGTATTTCCAGCTGGATCTGTTGCTACTGCTGTAACTTCATCGCCATCATTTAAACCTGGATTTGGTACAGTCCAAGTACCATCCGGTCCAGCTATAACACTTACTGTGCTACCGTCCGGATAAGTTACTGTTACTGTTGAACCAGGTTCTGCTGTACCTTTAATCGGGTCTGTCCCATTAACGGGATCAATCACTGGCACATTCGGTGCTGTGGTATCTACTGTATAGCTTTGCGTATCTTTAACAGTGCTGCTATTACCTGCTGCATCTGTAAACGTTACAGTAGCATCAATCGTTTGATCTGAATCTGCTTTTAAACCACTACCCGGTACACTTACTGACCATGTACCCGCAACCTTGTCTACAGTTGCGGTATAAGTCACCCCGTTAATAACAACTGTAACGGCTGTATTCGCCGCATCTGTTGGAATATTTTTCAAAATACCAGTAATGGTGACATTACCTGCTGCTTCTGAGGCATTAAGTACATTATCTGATGTAACTGAATTAACCGAGAAAGTTACCCCATCTGTATTTGGTGGAGTAGTATCGGTAGGTGTTGAAGAGTCGTCATTATTACTATCATGATTTGATGCTGCTGCGATAATACCACCCGCAACTAATGGAATAGCCCATAACCATGGGTTTATGCCACCATCGTGATAAAGCAATGGTTCAATTGAAGAAATAGGCTGATAAATAACATCAGACACCAGCTCTTGTGGTGCCTCTGCAGGTAAAGCCGCGGGTAAATCTTCAGCTACGAGTGCTTGTGGTTCAACATCACTGTCGGCATCGGCATCGGCATCGGCATCCGCGTCTGCATCATTTTCAGCATCTTTGAATTTTGCCCAGATTAACTGTCCATTTTCGTCTTGAAAAACAAGGCTGTTATCTTTAGGCTCAGCTGTTCCACTAAAAAAGCCTTCAATAACAATTGTCTCGCCATTTTTAAGGCGAATGACTGCATTGGTTCCCTCCCTATTCACTACCAATACATCACTGGCAGCCACTTTTACTAATACCACCGACGCTTCTGTAAGCGATGCGGAAGTTCCCTTGATGGTTGACAAGGTGTCGTGACTATCCTTGGCAATTATTTGTATTTCAGGCATATCTGTATTCCTTTTATATTATTGATTTAAATGATTTTATGTATAATTCTTTTTACTTAATGTTTTCAAGTTTTTGACCTACAACTTAAAAACATTAAGTAATGTGATCATTTTTACATTAACCACTTTAAAATAAAAAAAACAAATACTAAAGTACCTACAGAAAAAATTTTAATTAATACAAATTATATATAAGTCTTCTTTAAGTTTATCCTGTGTTAATTTAATGAAAAATTGCGTTAAATGTTTTATATATAAAACAAATTTCTTATTTTATTATTTACCATTTGTTGAAATGTCATTTAATTAAAATATTCATATAACAATTATTAATATCTTAATAAAATAAAATATATTATTAATGATATATATATAGAAAAAAAGGCTTTAGGTAATATTTTACTATTACACTAAAACCTAATTTTTAAATATCTTATAAAATTTAAAACTGCAAATATTTAGAAATTATCAGGACTCTCAAATCGTTTTACTTCTTGTAACTTATTTGGGTCATGCATTGTTGCAATTCCATCTTCAGTTTTTTGGTCTACCAAAATATCCGGATTAAAAACGGTAATCGTTTCTCTACCCAGTGCATCTTCACCTACAATATATTGAAAGCCTCTCCGATTCATCTTATGACACAATCTTTGATATAGACCTTTTAGTCCTTCGGTTTCTTCATTCGGATTGTAATAGAAAGCATTCATTACAGCTGGCAAACCTAGACCACATACAATGCCTGACAACAACACACTAATAAAAGTATAGCCTATCAGGATACTGCTATAGGGACTTAATGCAGGAATATTGGCAACTGCCAAAATCAATGCAAGTGAAATTCCGCCTCGTACCCCACCCCAAGATAGAATCGTTAGACTACCATTATAACTTTTCATTTTCCGCATGTTCGGGAAAAAGGCAAAAGCCATAAAGTTGGCAGCAAAACGAGAGATATGAAGTATAAAGAATGCAACAATACCACCTAAAATTAGGCTAAAGTTTAAATCAAGAATAAATAACTCTAAGCCAATTAAAGTAAACAGGAATGAGTTGATGATTCCTTCTACGGTATGCCAAAAATGATTAACTTCTTGAATCTCTCGCTCTTCTCGTATTTCTTTCCATTTGTTTCCAACAATTAAACCGCCAATTACACAAGCAATAGGTGCTGATGCATGTGCAAACAAAGCAACCAAATATGCTCCACTCGCGAGCAAAGCTGTTGTTAAAATCAGAGACTCCATTTCGTGTTTACCACGTAATAGACGTAACACCCCTACCCCAAATGCCCAACCAATTCCGACCGCAACAACGATTTCATAGAGTAAAGCTTCTAGTGTCGCTATCAATGAGAAATGTTCGCCCTGTAAAACATTGAGCAAGGTCATAAACAATGCAATACACATTGCATCATTAAATAGAGACTCGCCTTCTAGTTTAACAATTAGATGATGCGGCGCACGAATCGAACTCAGTACACCTTTAATACCAATAGGGTCTGTTGCTCCTAAAGCTGCACCTAAAAGTAAAAGCACCAGAATTGGCACATGATATCCAACCAGTAGTTGAAACCCATAGAGCAATCCACCAAATAAAACGGCGCAAATGACTAATGCAATGGTGGCCAAAATACTGATTTGCTTCCAGTAACTTCTTAAATCAGAAATTTTAAATTTAAGTGCTGAAGAAGTTAGAATAAAACAGATCACACCATTAATTAAAAAATCGTAGAAGTCGATATTGCGTACTACTTCCTCAATATGGTGGATATTGATGGTAATAAATTCGTTACCATTTAACAGACTAGCCCCCCATTGCAAAATAAAGACAAAAATTGCCGAAACCAGAGGTACACCAATAGCCTGTGGAAAGCCCAAAATACGCTTATTAAAAATCGTGGTGGCTATTGAGAGCGCAAAAACCACTGTAAGTGCTTGTAGTAGAAAAAAATTACCCATGAATACCCTTCTTCTGGGTCAACGACCAAATAAAAGAAACTTTGCTAGATCGACCAAACTGAACAAAAAAGCTGGCATTAACAATGCCATAATCTTAAAAACAAAAACTAAGACACAAGTTTAACGAATTGATTGAACAATCTATCACTCTGTTAAATTTCTTAACATTATTTATAGTTATGATCTAAAAAATGGATGAGCTTCTTAAATATGTTTAACAAGACTCATCCTATAAAACCTTAAACTGGATTATTAAAAGTATCGCATTGGTTAATATCGCCAGTTTTTAAACCAACCTGAAACCAGTGCATTCGCTGTTCACTACTACCATGAGTAAAGCTATCTGGAACAATCTGACCAGTAGAGCGCTTCTGTAAATAATCATCTCCAATTTTTTGAGCAGCATCCATCGCTTCTTCAATATCACCTTGCTCTAAAAATTGAGTACGTTGCTGATTATGACTCGCCCAAATACCAGCTAAACAATCGGCTTGCAATTCTTGACGAACAGATAATTGATTACCCTCTCTTTGGCTTGCTTGTGCACGAGCTTGTTGTACTTGTGAAGAAATACCAAGCAAGGTTTGAACATGATGCCCTACCTCATGTGCGACAACATAAGCTTGAGCAAAATCGCCAGCCTGATCTTGTCTGGAAAGTTCAGATTGGTTTTGCTCACCAGAAATTCCCATTTGCTGACGCATATCTTTAAAGAATTCTGTATCGATATAAACCTTCTGGTCAGCCGGACAATAAAATGGCCCCATTGCAGATTGGGCAGTACCACACCCTGACTGAATCATGCCACTAAACAACACCAATCTTGGCGGCGTGTAGGTTTTACCTAACTGTTTAAATATAGGAGTCCACGTATCTTCTGTATCAGCTAAAACAGTTCCAACAAAATCAGAGGCTTCTTTTTGCTCGGCTGTTAAACTTTCTGGTGCAGTTTCATTTGACTGTTGTGATGCAGTGACCTGCTGAGTTGCCTGATAAGCTTGTTGGGGATCAACCCCAAAAAACTTCCACGCAACAAATGCAACAACCAAACCAATAATGCTGATACCACCTGCTCTAACACCGCCACCACCTCGACGATCTTCAACATTGGTACTAATTCGACGACCTTTCCAGCGCATAATTTCCCTCTTATTTTAGAATGGCATCATGAACCCGATGCTTTTTTTGGCCACATTTTTTGTATTAAGCTCACAATTAATAAAACAATTGCACCAGCAACCAGTCCTATTACAAAGTTAACCAGCGTCGGTGTTAAAGCACCAATGATATTTCCTACCGCTGGGATAGTCTCAACATGGTCCACTGTATTTTCAGTTAAATGATGTAGTAAAGGAATAGTATGATTAATGATCCCTCCCCCTACCAAAAACATTGCAATAGTGCCAACAATAGAAAGTAACTTCATCAAAATAGGTGCAAATGCGAGCAAGCCACGACCTAAAGTCTGCTTAAAAGATGCCGTTTGATCTGTTAGATATAATCCAAGATCATCAATCTTAACAATCATGGCAACCAAGCCATAAACACCAATTGTCATTACAACTGCGATAATACTGAGTACACTTACCTTAGTCATTAAGGTAGCGGTAGCAACGGTACCCAAAGAGATCACAACAATTTCTGCAGATAAAATAAAGTCTGTGCGAACAGCACCTTTGATTTTATCTTTTTCAAATGTTGCTAAATCTAATTCTTCGTTTTCAAGCTCTGCTTTGGCCTCCTCAGGAGTAGAGGACTTTTTATGCATAATGGTATGAAGAACTTTTTCCACTCCCTCATAACATAAAAATAAGCCTCCCAACATTAATAGTGGATTAATGAGCCAAGGCGCAATCACACTAATTAATAGTGCTAAGGGAACTAAAATAAGTTTATTAACAAACGAGCCTTTAGCCACTTTCCAAACAATAGGAAGCTCACGATCTGCACGAACACCTGTGACTTGCTGAGCATTCAAGGCTAAATCGTCACCTAAAACTCCGGCAGTTTTCTTTGCTGCCATTTTGCTCATTAAAGCAACGTCATCTAAAATTGTTGCAATATCATCTAGTAATAAAAGTAAGCCACTTGCCATTTCTTATCCAAGTTTGTATTTATTACGCTATTGTAAGATGATTTTTTTGAATTTCTGTAATTTTACTGAATAAATTCACAATATTATTTTAAGAAAAGTTTACCCAATCGCTGACGAATTTTTTTTATTTCCCGTACAATAATGCCAATCTTTTATATTGCAGGGCTTACTACCCCTGATTAAGCCAATAAGACAGTGGAATAAATAATGAGTAATGTTGATCAGCGTCCAATTATTTTGACAGGCGACCGCCCAACCGGACAACTTCATCTTGGGCATTTTGTCGGTTCTTTGCGTTCTCGTGTAGGTTTACAGGATAGCCATCATCAACATCTCTTATTAGCAGATGCTCAAGCATTAACAGACAATGCAGATAATCCAGATAAAGTCCGTCGTAATATTTTGGAAGTTGCTCTAGATTATTTAGCTGTAGGCATTGATCCAACAAAAACCACGATTTGCGTACAATCATGCTTGCCAGCACTGAATGAGCTCACCATGCTCTATCTTAACTTCGTGACGGTTGCACGCTTAGAACGTAACCCGACCATTAAGTCTGAAATTCAAATGCGCGGTTTTGAGCGTGACATTCCGGCTGGTTTCCTCTGCTACCCTGTTGCACAAGCTGCTGACATTACTGCTTTCAAAGCGACTGTGGTTCCAGTGGGTGAAGATCAGATTCCAATGATTGAACAAACCAATGAAATTGTACGTCGAATAAACCGTCAAATCGGCCAAGACCTTTTGCCTGAATGTAAAGCTTTGCTTTCAAATATGGCACGTTTACCTGGTTTTGATGGCAAGGCAAAAATGTCTAAATCATTAGGCAATACCATTGTTTTAAATGCTTCTGATAAAGACATTAAAAAAGCTGTAAATGCAATGTATACCGATCCAAATCATCTTCGTATTGAAGATCCAGGTCAGGTTGAAGGAAATATTGTATTTACTTACTTAGATGCATTTGATCCAAATAAAGAAGAAGTTGAAGAATTAAAAGCGCATTATCGTCGCGGCGGTCTAGGTGATGGAACTGTTAAAAAACGCCTTGAAGGTGTTTTGAAAGAATTGATCACCCCTATCCGTGAACGTCGTGAAGAACTTGCTAAAGATCCTGATTACATTATGGATGTTTTACGTCAAGGTACAGATAAATGCCGTCTTATCACTCAACAGACCTTAGATGAAGTTAAAGACGGTTTAGGATTATTTAAATTCTAATTCTCTTAAAAACTAAAAGCCTTTCGGGGCTTTTTTTTGGCTCATCAGACTCACTTTTTTAGATTTCCTAATATATTCCTTCTTATTCACATGCTTTTACCCTATTAACGTGAAGTAACACTTATTAACGCTAATAGCGATGAAGAATTTCTTAACTATCTCTATTATTCGTTATGTAGGTTACATCATATGAACCTCACGACATTTCTCCTTAAACCGAAACTGTTTTTACAGATTCGTTGTTCTACGCAATGATCACCCCAATCATTGCGTATTTTTTTGCTTAAACATTTTATTTTGTCTCCTTTAGAAATCTTATTTTTGATTCATTATTTTTAATTTAATAAATAAAAAACACCGCATCATTTTCAGATGCGGTGTTTTTTAAGATTTAGGATAAAGCGATTAAGCTAAACCTTTCTCTTTTAAAACTTGCAACATTGTTGAACCAAGCTCAGCTGGGCTACGAGTGTAAGCCATTCCCGCGCGTTCAAATGCAGCGAATTTCTCTTCAGCAGTACCTTGACCACCAGAAATGATCGCACCAGCGTGACCCATACGCTTACCTTTAGGTGCAGTTACACCAGCAATGTAACCTACTACAGGCTTAGTCACGTTAGATTTGATGAATTCAGCAGCTTCTTCTTCCGCTGTACCACCGATCTCACCGATCATGATGATAGCATCAGTATCTGGATCGTCTTGGAACAATTGAAGAGCTTCGATTTGGTTCATACCTGGGATTGGGTCACCACCAATACCGATACAAGTAGACTGACCTAAACCAAGCTTAGTTGTTTGAGCAACAGCTTCATAAGTCAATGTACCTGAACGTGAAATGATACCAATACGACCTGGTTGGTGGATGTGACCAGGCATAATACCGATCTTACATTCACCCGGAGTGATCACGCCTGGGCAGTTAGGACCAACTAAACGAGTACCGTTACCGTTAGTTTCTAAGTAGCGTTTTGCTTTAAGCATGTCGATTGTTGGAACACCTTCAGTGATCACAACAATTAGGCCAACACCTGAGTCAACCGCTTCAACGATAGAATCTAAAACGAATGGAGCTGGTACATAAATTACAGATGCGTCTGCATTTGTTTCACGTACAGCTTCTTTCATTGTGTTGAATACTGGCAAGTCAAGGTGAGTTGTACCACCTTTACCTGGAGTAACACCACCAACAACTTTTGTACCGTAGTCTAAAGCTTGTGCAGAGTGGAAAGTACCGTTTTTACCAGTAAAACCTTGTACCAATACTTTAGTGTCTTTATTAATTAATACGCTCATGATTGATACTCCCCTTACGCTTTAACTGCAGCTACAACTTTTTCTGCGGCATCAGACAAGCCGTTCGCAGAAATTAATTTCAAACCAGATTCATCAAGTAATTTAGCACCTAACTCAGCGTTGTTACCTTCTAAACGAACAACAACTGGAACAGTTACGTTTACTTCTTGAACCGCTGCAATAATCGCTTCAGCAATCATGTCACAACGTACGATACCACCGAAGATGTTGATTAAAACACCTTGTACAGATGTATCAGCAAGGATGATTTTGAACGCTTCGATTACACGTTCTTTAGTTGCACCACCACCAACGTCAAGGAAGTTTGCAGGCTGACCACCATAAAGTTTAATGATGTCCATAGTTGCCATTGCAAGACCAGCACCGTTAACCATACAACCGATGTTACCTTCTAAAGCAACATAGTTAAGATCAAATTCAGATGCTTTTAATTCACGCTCATTCTCTTGAGATTTGTCACGTAAAGCAGCAACTTTAGGTAAACGGTAAAGCGCGTTAGAGTCGATACCAACTTTTGCATCTACACATAAAATATCGCCATTTTCACGAACTGAAAGTGGGTTAATTTCGAATAATGCAAAGTCATTTTCTACAAATGCTTGGTAAGCAGCAGCCATAATTTTAACAAACTGGCTGATTTGCTTGTCTTTCAAACCTAAAGCAAACGCAACTTCACGCGCTTGGAATGGTTGTAAGCCAACTAATGGATCAACTTCAACTTTGATAATTTTTTCTGGAGTTTCTTCTGCAACTTTCTCGATTTCTACACCACCTTCTGTAGAAGCCATGAAAGTAATACGACGGCTAGAACGGTCTACAACCGCGCCCAAGTAAAGCTCACGCTCAACTGGGTATACGTCTTCAGCAACAATAATGCTGTTTACTGGTTGACCATTTGCATCAGTTTGATACGTTACAAGACGAGTACCAATAATGTTGTTTGCAAATTCGATAACATCTTCTTTAGATTTTGCAACTTTAACGCCACCAGCCTTACCGCGACCACCAGCATGAACTTGCGCTTTCATTACCGCGAATTTACCACCAAGCTGTTCGAATGCAGCAACTGCTTCGTCTGCATTGGTTGCCAAGATACCTTCTTGTACCGGCATACCATATTCTTTCAATAACGCTTTAGCTTGATACTCATGTAAGTTCATTTAGTTACCTACTTAACTTTGTTTGTTGTCTTCAATTTGCGCAACATTCTCATGTTGTATATGCAAATTGCTGTCTACCTCTATCACCTTGATGTTTTTTTAATCACACCATCAAATGTGAAAAAGAGCGGAGAACCGCTCTTTATTTTATTTACGCTTACGTTGAATCGCGTGAATTGCACGACCATCTACAGCAAGTGCAGCTTCATGAACAACTTCAGAGAATGTTGGATGACCAAATGTCATTAACTGAAGATCTTCAACAGAAGATACAAATTCAAGTGCGATCATACCTTGGTGTACGATATCAGATGCAGCAGGTCCAATGACATGCATACCTAATAAACGGTCAGTTTTTGCATCAGCAACAAACTTAACGAAACCAGCACCTTCACCCGCTGCTAAAGCACGACCATTTACAGCAAAACCGAATTGACCAGTTTTAACTTCATGACCTTTTTCTTTAGCTTGTTCTTCAGTTAAACCAACCCATGCCGCTTCCGGATGTGTATAGATAACAGAAATGATTGTGTCATAGTTCACTTGAGCTGCATGACCGTGAATACGCTCAACAGCCATTACACCTTCTTCCATTGCTTTATGAGCAAGCATTGGACCACGAACCAAGTCACCAATTGCATATACACCTTCTACAGAAGTTGCACAGTAATCGTTTACTTCAACTAAACCACGTTCAGTCAATTTAATGCCTGAATCATCTGCCAATAAACCTTCTGCATAAGCTTTACGGCCTACACAAACGATTAATTTGTCAAAAGTCTGAGTTTTTTCTTCGCCACCTTGGGTGTATTTAACAGTCACTTCGCGACCATTAACTTCAGTACCAGCAACTTTAGCGCCAATACGAATATCAAGACCTTGCTTAGTTAAAAGTTTTTGGTAGTCTTTTGCCAAAGCTTTATCAGCCATTGGTAAAAATGCATCCATTGCTTCAAATACAACAACTTCAGAACCAAGACGACGCCAAACAGAACCAAGCTCTAAACCGATTACACCAGCACCAATAACACCTAAACGTTTAGGTACTTCTGGGAAGTTTAATGCGCCAGTTGAATCAACAATAATATCTTGATCTACAGGAGCTACTGGAATATTTACAGGTACAGAACCAGACGCAAGAATCACGTATTTAGGTTCTAAAACTTGAGTTTCGCCTTCGTGCGAAACAAACTCAACTTTTTTACCAGCAAGTAATTTACCAGTACCTTTTAACCACTCAATACCGTTGCCTTTAAGCAATTGATCGATACCACCAGTTAATTGGTCAACAATTTTGTCTTTACGAGCAAGAAGCTTAGCAAGATCAAAATTCACTTCACCTGTAGTAATACCGTGATCAGCTAAATGATGCACTGCATCTTCATAACGATGTGAAGAGTCAAGTAATGCTTTAGAAGGGATACAACCTACGTTTAAGCATGTACCACCTAAAGATGGCTTACCGTTGTGAATACGTTTTTCGATACAAGCGACTTTAAAGCCTAGTTGAGCAGCACGAATTGCAGCTTCATAACCACCAGGACCACCGCCAATAACAACAAGATCAAATTGTTGAGACATTGTTTATCTCCATGGTCCGAGATAGAGGATCACTCTATCTCGGTAATATTATTCGAAGAAATTAAAGATCAAGGATGAGTTTAGCTGGTTCTTCTAACAATTCTTTGATTGCCACCAAGAAACCTACTGCTTCTTTACCATCGATCATACGGTGGTCATAAGAAAGCGCTAAATACATCATTGGCAAGATTTCAACTTGACCATTTACTGCCATAGGACGCTCTTGGATTTTGTGCATACCCAAGATACCAGTTTGCGGCTGATTCAAAATTGGAGTTGAAAGTAATGAACCGAAAGTACCACCGTTAGTGATAGTGAAAGTACCACCAGTCATTTCTTCGATAGATAATTTACCATCGCGCGCTTTAGCAGCATAAGCACCAATACCTGCTTCAACTTCTGCATAGCTCATACGATCAGTATCACGTAATACTGGAACAACAAGACCACGATCAGAAGATACTGCAACACCGATGTCATAGTAACCGTGATAAACAATATCATCGCCATCAATTGAAGCATTTACCGCAGGATAGCGCTTAAGTGCTTCAGTTACAGCTTTAACAAAGAATGACATGAAGCCTAAACGAGCACCATGGCGTTTTTCAAACGCATCTTTATATTGCTTACGCAATTCCATGATTGGCTTCATGTTAACTTCGTTAAATGTAGTTAACATTGCAGTTTCTTGAGTTGCAGAAAGAAGACGCTCAGCTACACGCTTACGTAAACGAGTCATTGGAACGCGTTTTTCGATACGCTCACCAACAGCTACGCTTAACGGAGTAACGTTAGCAGCTGGTTTAGTTTGATGGTTTGCCACATCTTCTTTAGTGATACGACCACCGCGACCAGTACCTTGTACGTCAGCAGCAGCAATACCAGTTTCAGACAAAGCTTTACGAACTGCAGGAGCTTGACCAGATACAGCTTCAGTACGCTCAACAACAGGAGCTGCACCAGCTTGAGTCTGAGCAACTGCTTGCTCTACTGCAGGAGCAGCAGCTGCACCAGCACCAGCTTCAAACTGAGCAATCACTTCATCAGAAAGAACTGTATCGCCTTCACCTTTAATGATTGCAACTAAGCTACCATCTGCAGGAGCAACCACTTCTAAAACAACTTTGTCGGTTTCAATATCACAGATTACTTCATCACGTGATACAGGTTCACCCACCTTTTTGTGCCAAGTTGCGATGGTTCCATCTGCAACAGACTCTGGGAATACCGGTGCTTTAATTTCGGTTGCCATTATTGAGAATCTCCTGATTGTTCAGCTTCGATTGCCAATGCATCATTAATTAGCTGAGCTTGTTGTTTTGCATGCAAGTACGGTGAGCCACAAGCTGGTGCAGCAGAAGCTTCACGACCTGCAAAACTGATACGGATTTGTTTGCCAGATTTTAAGATATCGTCGTATAAACGAGGTGCGATAAATAACCAAGCGCCTTGGTTCTTCGGCTCTTCTTGTGTCCAAACAAGTTCTTTCACGTTTGGATATGCAGCCAAGATTTCCGCAAGACGTTGTTCTGGGTATGGATATAACTGTTCAATACGTACAATTGCGACGTTTGTTAAGTTTTGTTCACGACGTTTTTCAAGTAAGTCGTAATAAACTTTACCACCACAAAGTACAAGACGAGTTACATCCGACTTGTTAATTTGATCAACTTCATCAATTACAGTTTGGAATGAACCATTTGCAAGCTCATCTAAAGTAGAGGTTGCAAGTTTATGACGAAGTAAAGATTTCGGTGACATTACGATCAACGGCTTACGAATTGGGCGTACAGCTTGACGACGTAATGCATGGAAAATCTGTGCAGGTGTCGTTGGAGTGATCACTTGCATGTTGTCTTCAGCACATAACTGTAAGAAACGTTCTAAACGAGCTGATGAGTGCTCTGGACCTTGACCTTCGAAACCGTGTGGTAACAACATTGTCAAACCACAAACTCGTTCCCACTTAGTCTCGCCAGAAGCAATAAACTGGTCAATTACAACCTGAGCACAGTTTACGAAGTCACCAAATTGTGCTTCCCAAATAATTAAGCTCTTAGGAATTGTAGTTGCATAACCATATTCAAATGCAAGAACAGCTTCTTCAGATAATAAAGAATCGTAAATCGCAAAACGAGGCTGGTTTTCTTTGACATTGCAAAGTGGAATATACGTTGAACCATCTACCTGATTATGCAATTTTGCATGACGGTGTGAGAATGTACCACGCCCAACGTCTTCACCAGTAATACGAACAAGGTAATCTTCATCAATCAAGGTTGCGTAAGCTAAAGTTTCAGCAGCACCCCAGTTCAATGCAATTTCACCAGTTTGCATTTTCACACGATCTTCAATTACTTTTTGCACTTGACGCTGCATAACAAATCCTTCCGGAAGTTTGCTCATGCCTTCGCCTAATTCTTTTAAGCGATTTAAGTCAAATGAAGTATCCCAATCGTCTGTATAGTCATGGCCCAAATAAGGCGTCCAATCAACAAACATTTTCGTATTTGGTTCAAGTACTAAAGCATTTGCCACATGGTTTCCGGCTTCTAAATCTGCACGGTAATCTTCAACCATTTGGTCTGCTTCAGCACGATCAATTACTTTTTGTTGAACAAGCTGATCTGAATAGAGTGTACGAGTTGTTGCTTTTTTAGCAATCACTTGATACATCAATGGTTGTGTACCAGATGGCTCATCTGCTTCGTTATGACCACGACGACGGTAACAGAACAAGTCAAGCACAACATCTTTACGGAATTCGTGACGGAAATCATGTGCTAATTGAGTAGCAAAGATTACTGCTTCAGGATCATCGCCATTCACATGGAAGATTGGTGTCTGAATCATTTTTGCAACGTCAGTACAATATTCAGTAGAACGCGCATCACGTGGATCAGAAGTTGTAAAACCAACTTGGTTGTTCACGATAATGTGTACAGTACCACCAACCGTATAGCCACGAGTTTGTGACATCTGGAAGGTTTCCATGTTCACACCTTGACCTGCAAATGCAGCATCACCATGAACAATTACTGGTAATACATCATCACCGCCGATGTCTCTACGACGCACTTGACGTGCACGTACAGAACCTTCAACTACAGGACCAACGATTTCCAAGTGAGATGGGTTAAATGCTAATGCCAAGTGAACTTCGCCACCTGGAGTCATTACATTACTTGAGAAACCTTGATGGTATTTAACGTCGCCTGAACCTTTCTTATGAATAGCTTTACCTTCAAACTCGCCAAACAAGTCCGCAGGGTTTTTACCCATAATATTAACAAGAAGGTTTAAACGGCCACGGTGTGGCATACCAATAACAACTTCTTTACAACCAACAGCACCAGCACGTTGAATGATTTCATTCACCATAGGAATAAAAGATTCACCACCTTCTACACCAAAGCGTTTCGCACCAACGTATTTATTACCTAGGAATTTTTCAAGCCCTTCTGCAGCGGTTAAACGCTCCAAGAACCCTTTCTTTTGATCATTTGTAAAATTAAGCTGACCACGAACACTTTCAAGACGTTGTTGAATCCAACGCTTTTCTTTTGTGTCCACGATATGCATATATTCAACACCGATTGAACCACAATAGATTGCTTCCATTGCTTCAATCATTTCAGCAAGCGTTGCTTCGCTTTTGCCAATCTCAAGATTGCCTGTGTTGAATACTGTGTCTAAATCTGATTTGGTTAAACCATGTGCTGAAAGATCTAAATCAGGAATATCTTCACGCTTAGCAAGACCTAATGGATCTAATTTAGCTTTTTGATGTCCACGATTACGATAAGCAGCAATAAGTTGTAAAACGCCAATTTGACGACGTTCATGCTCAGTACTTACCGTACTTTGTACAACAGGTTGAACACGATTAGCATTACGTCCTAGTAATAGGAATTGCTCACGCACAGCGCCGTGTGGTTGGTCACCCTTTGGATATTTATCGAAATATTGGCGCCAGTCCTCAGCTACAGAGGTTGGGGAAGACAGGTACTGCTCGTAAAGTTCTTCAATATACGCTGCACTATCAGCGGAAAGTTCAGTGTCAAGACGCAATGCGTCAGCAACTTCTTGCATTTGTGGACCCATTTCCTATTGCAAAAAATATTACAGGCTGCCTTTTAAGCACACCCATGATGCATAATGCCAAATTGGTAAAAAAGGCATTACTTACCCAACAGGTCTTTAAGACCATGGGGCGTCATACTACCTAGAGAGGAAACTCCATAGGTAATTAATGAATCACAACACCCTCAATGGCATCATCACTCACCTTATACTCGATTAAAACCGAGCAATTTTTTGCAAATCTTTTTAGAAAAATTAACTTTAAAATTAACTTTTCTAAAATGACTTTAACCATAAAAATTAAGCACAGATCTAAGATCGTGCTACTTAAATTAATTTCACTAGTATACGCTTTTTTCACCTATAACTTTGTGGCAAATCGTATCATGTTCTTAACGAACGATTGATTTTTTTGACACATACCACCTATAAACTGGCGAAATACATATGCGATTTTATCTTTTAATATATGGTGCAATATATAAAAACCTCATCTTTTTCGACCAAAGTCTAAAGTTTACATTATAAAGTTAAAAAAAAACGCACATCAAGGATGTGCGCTCTCTATTTGTGCAGAATTAACCCGCTTGATCCAATAGCATATTACGGATGTGACCGATTGCTTTTGTAGGATTTAGACCTTTAGGACATACTGACACACAGTTCATGATACCTTTACAACGGAACAAACTGAATGGATCGTCAAGACGAGACAAACGGTCTGCAGTAGCAGTATCACGAGAATCAATAATAAAACGGTATGCATTCAACAATGCTGAAGGACCCAAGAACTTGTCAGGGTTCCACCAGAATGATGGGCATGAAGTTGAACAACATGCACAAAGAATACATTCATACAAACCGTTTAAGTGTTCACGCTCTTCTGGAGATTGTAAACGCTCTTTAGGTGGAGCTGGTTGGTTATTGATCAAGAATGGCTGAATCTTGTCATATTGATCATAGAATTGGTTCATATCAACAACCAAATCTTTAACTACCGGCAAACCTGGTAATGGACGAATTACGATTTTCTCTGGTAAATCATTCAGGTTTTCTAAACAAGCCAAACCATTTTTACCATTGATATTCACACCATCTGAACCACAAATACCTTCACGGCAAGAGCGACGGAATGTTAAAGTTTCGTCTTGAACTTTCAATGCAAGTAATGCATCAAGCAACATACGGTGCTTATCAGTCAATTCAAGCTTGAAAGTTTGCATGTACGGCGCTTTATCCTTATCAGGATCATAGCGGTAGATTTCGAATGTACGAGTACCTCTACTCATCTTTATACTCCCGATTAGAATGTACGTGGTGCTGGCGGAATTGCATCAACAGTCAACGGTTTGAAGCGCACTGGCTTATATTCCAAACGGTTATCTGATGAATACCATAACGTATGTTTCATCCACTCATCATCACGGCGACCGTATGAATAAGTTGGGTGATCAGCTGGTAATTCATAATCAACTACAGTATGTGCACCACGACACTCTTTACGCGCAGCAGCTGAAATCAGAGTTGCTTTTGCAACTTCATACAAATTTTCAACTTCAAGTGCTTCAACACGCGCAGTGTTAAATACTCTAGATTTATCTTTCAAGTGGATATTACGCACACGTGGCTCAAGAGCAAGAATCTCTTTTACACCCTTATCAAGCAATGCTTGAGTACGGAATACACCAGCGTGATCTTGAACGATATCACGAATTGCATCAGCAACTTCTTGAGCATTTTCACCAGCAGTTGAGTCATCCAACTTACGTACACGAGCTAATGTTTGCCCCAATACATCTGTTGGAAGTGGTGCGTATTCATCACCATGATGCTTAGTTACGTAATCGATAATGTGCTCACCAGCAGCTTTACCAAATACAACCAAGTCAAGAAGTGAGTTCGTACCTAAACGGTTTGCACCATGTACTGATACACAAGAACATTCGCCAATTGCATAGAAACCTTTTACAGGTTTAGTGTAGTTGTCTGTACCCACTTCAGGTAAACACACCTGACCATGCATATTCGTAGGAATACCACCCATTTGATAATGGATTGTTGGTACTACAGGAATCGCTTCTTTTGTGATATCAACGTTCGCGAATTTTTTACCAATCTCAAATACAGATGGTAAACGCTTCATGATTGTTTCAGCACCCAAGTGAGTCATATCAAGTAAGATATAATCACCTTTTGGACCACAACCACGACCTTCCTTAATTTCCTGGTCCATAGAACGTGAAACGAAGTCACGTGGAGCCAAGTCTTTTAAAGTCGGTGCATAACGCTCCATGAACGGTTCGCCGTCTTTATTACGAAGGATTGCACCTTCACCACGACAACCTTCGGTCAACAATACACCAGCGCCCGCAACACCCGTTGGGTGGAATTGCCAGAACTCCATATCTTGCAATGGAATACCAGCACGAGCAGCCATACCAAGACCGTCACCAGTGTTGATATAAGCATTTGTTGATGCACGGTAAACACGACCAGCACCACCAGTAGCAAATAATGTCGCTTTTGCTTGGAATACTGAAATGTTACCAGTTTCTTGGTCAATCGCTGTTACACCAAGAACATCACCAGCTTCGTTACGGATCAAATCAAGAGCAATCCACTCAACGAAGAATTGAGTACCCATTTTCACGTTGCTTTGATAAAGCGTATGCAATAATGCATGACCTGTACGGTCCGCAGCTGCACAAGCACGTGGAACTGGTTTATCACCATAGTTAGCAGAGTGACCACCGAACGGACGTTGGTAAATTGTACCATCCGCGTTACGGTCAAACGGCATACCCATGTGTTCAAGCTCATACACAACTTTTGGCGCTTCACGACACATAAATTCAATTGCGTCTTGGTCACCTAACCAGTCAGAACCTTTTACTGTATCGTAAAAATGGAAATGCCAGTTATCTTCTTGCATATTACCTAACGACGCACCGATACCACCTTGAGCAGCTACAGTGTGCGAACGTGTCGGGAAAACTTTAGTCAGTACTGCAACTTTCAAACCCGCTTGAGCGAGTTGGTAAGATGCACGCATACCAGAACCACCACCACCAACAATAACTGCATCGAAAGTGAGGTTTTGAATATTTGAATAATCTTCTTTAGGGGTTATCGCGCCCATGATGTCTTCCTATCAATTCGCCCAGAAAATCTGGATACCCCAGATTGCGTACACAAACACTGCAATAATGACAGCCGTCGTCAGTACAAGGCGTAAACCTTTCGCTGAAGGACCCATTTGACGAGTAGTGACATAGTCAGTAAAAACTTGCCACATACCAATCCATGCGTGTGCGATAAGCGATAAAATTGCCAATAAAGAAAAAATCTTCATTGGTAATGTCATCATGAAACCAGCCCATTGTTGATAGTCAAATCCGCCTTTGCAGAGAATCCAACCCAAAAGAACAACAGTATAGGCTGCTAGTACAACCGCACTTACACGCTGGATAAACCAATCACGAGAACCTGAACCAGTTAAACCTGTAGCACTTTTCATTAGAACATAATCCATACAAAGGCTGCGATAATGGCTACCACAGATAAGATCAATGAAATTGTCGCTGCAATACGACCACTTTGCAGTTCTTCAGCAAAACCTAAATCTGCAAGTAAGTGCTTCACTCCAGCAATAAAGTGGAATAATAAGCCGGCTACAAATACCCAAACGATAAAACGTACAAGGATATTTCCAAACACGACATTTTTAACGTAGTCAAATCCTTCTGGTGAAGATAATGATTTATCTAAAATCCATAATAGAACTGGTACTAATAAGAAAACGATGACACCTGATAAACGGTGTAAAATTGATGCAATAGCCACGGGTGAGCGTAAATTTACCGCTAACACCTGACCCATGGACAAATTGACAGGTCTGTTGCTTTTCACAGCGGGCATCCTGTAGGTAGAAACTCCGACCGGAGTTTGTTGAATTAATTCCAAGGAAAGCTGGCATTGTTAGGCAAGCACAGCTCATGCCTAACCTATAAACGACACTGAATTATAAAACGCGAAGTATCAAAATACAAACAATCCACTTTCCCATTTAAGCAAAAAACAATTAAATAAGAATCATTCACAATGATATCACCCTATTAACCCTATTAAAAAGGTATACATAGTTCCACCATGTTATTGTTTAAAATAACTTTTTATTTAATTTCATTTTTTCTGAAATTTCTTTCAAATAAGTAAGTTTTAGACTAAAGATAAAGTTATAAATTCATCATATAAATAGAAAAATGTTAGTAACTCCTCATATTTTCAATAAAAGCTACTATTCAAATAAGTGAACATACTTATATTCCACCCAAATCAGTCAATCTAAAATACATTTTAGAAAGCAATTTTTACTGCGAATAAGAGTTTTTATTATTTTAATGCAGTTCAATTAGCTATTTTTTATACAATTAAACTTAAAAAAACAGCAATATTCTTTGTTACAACTAAATAAAAATAGAGTTTTTTTTGATTGGCAATTTGAAATTACACCATGAGTTTTATGATTTTTTTAATTGGATTGGCATTTTCTACCGACTTGTCATTTTTAATCTTGATTTTAAAATTTGCTTACAATTGTACTCATACTTCATTTTTTTTCTGCACGTTCTTGTTGAATTGACTTATTATACCATCCCGATGCAGTGATTTTACTGACTTTTTTGCTCGGGTCTTGATGACTAACTCTCTGTGGGATCGTCATTTTTTATCCATAAGTATAATTGACAAAATTTCAGTACTCACTAATCTTATAGCAAATTTTGACACCGTCTGATTCGCACATGAGAACATTAGGATTTCGGGTCAGATCAACATTCACCAGGACAGGAGATCTATTGAATGTCTGAAGCAAATGGCAAAAAAGCCGTATTACATCTTGATGGCAAAGAAATTGGATTACCAATCTACAGTGGCACTTTAGGTCCAGATGTAATTGATGTCAGCAGCATATTGAAAGAAGGTCATTTTACTTTCGATCCTGGTTTTATGGCGACAGCTGCATGCGAGTCTAAAATTACGTTCATTGATGGTGACAAAGGTATTTTATTACACCGCGGCTACCCAATTGATCAGTTAGCAACTCAAGCAGACTATCTTGAAACTTGTTATTTATTATTAAATGGCGAGCTCCCAACTGCTGAACAAAAAACAGAGTTTGATGCCAAAGTTCGTGCTCATACTATGGTTCACGATCAAGTTAGCCGTTTCTTCAATGGTTTCCGTCGTGATGCTCACCCAATGGCAATCATGGTTGGTGTTGTTGGTGCATTATCTGCGTTCTATCATAACAATCTTGACATTGAAGACATCAATCACCGTGAAATCACTGCGATTCGTCTCATTGCAAAAATTCCAACACTTGCTGCTTGGAGTTACAAATACACAGTAGGTCAACCATTCATCTATCCACGTAATGACTTAAATTACGCGGAAAACTTCTTACACATGATGTTTGCTACCCCTGCTGACCGTGATTACAAAGTAAATCCTGTTCTTGCTCGTGCAATGGATCGTATCTTCACGCTTCATGCTGATCACGAACAAAATGCTTCGACATCTACAGTACGTCTTGCTGGCTCTACTGGTGCAAACCCATACGCATGTATCTCTTCAGGTATTTCTGCACTTTGGGGACCTGCTCACGGTGGTGCAAACGAAGCTGTACTTAAAATGCTTGATGAAATCGGTAGTGTAGAAAACGTTGCCGAGTTCATGGAAAAAGTAAAACGTAAAGAAGTTAAACTCATGGGCTTCGGTCACCGTGTGTACAAAAACTTCGACCCACGTGCAAAAGTCATGAAACAAACTTGTGACGAAGTTCTTGAAGCATTAAATATCAATGATCCTCAATTAGCGCTTGCTATGGAACTTGAGCGTATTGCATTGAACGACCCGTACTTCGTTGAACGTAAACTTTACCCTAACGTAGATTTCTACTCAGGTATCATCCTTAAAGCGATTGGTATCCCTACAGAAATGTTTACGGTAATCTTTGCACTTGCACGTACAGTAGGTTGGATCAGCCACTGGTTAGAAATGCACAGCGCACCTTACAAAATTGGTCGTCCTCGTCAGCTTTATACTGGCCCGACTCAGCGCGATATCAAACGTTAATATTCGAAAGAAAATTAATGATAAAAAAGCTGCCTTCTGGCAGCTTTTTTATTGAGATATCTTCAATTCAATCTACAAACCTATTCTTCGTCAAATACACTTAGTAAATGATGACTAATTCCATCAGCTCTCAACCAAGCCAACTCATAACTCGCTTTAGCTAAAGCTAAAACGCGCCTTTCGAATTCAACCCATATTGTTTTGACTTGAGGCTCTGAAATGCCCAAACCACTTTCTGTTGCCAGATGCTTATTTTTCTCACATATTTTCAAGGCATGATACAGTTTGCGGCCTTTGCTCGCCCCCTCCATTAACCGAACACGTTTACTTAAAATAAATCCTTCTACATGCTGCAAGTTCGCATGAGGTAACATGGGCACTAGGATTTGATTCAACTGATCATCTAAACGCCTCCATACAGCCAAACGTTGCTCTGCTGTATAAGTATTCCATTGAATCACTTCATGGTTAAAACGACGACAACCACGGCAAACCTGATCACCAAAAACTGTTGAACAACGCCCTGCACATGGGGTGAGAGAGAGCGTTCGATGATCACTACTCAAAACCGACTCCTTAAATAAACCATATACTTTTTATGGTTTTCTCGCTTATTACAACTTTTCGCGCTAAAATATGCGCCTTAAATTTCTATCTTAATACATTTGGAGTTTTCCATGAACGCTACTGTAGAACAGCTTGCACCTGTAGAACAGCAAGCGACCGCGGGTTGGGTTGTTGCAGCACTATATCAATTTAAAGAAGTTCAAGATCCTGCCGATCTTCAACAACGTTTATTAGACTTAGTGAAAACAATCAACCTTTGCGGAACTCTGATTGTAGCAGGTGAAGGAATTAATGGTACTGTTGCTGGCGACCGTGTAGCAATTGATAGTCTCTATCAATTTTTACTCAATGAAGGTTTTGCCTCTATGGAATATAAGGAATCTCATAGCTCTGACAAACCTTTCCGTAAAATGAAAATTAAACTTAAAGAAGAAATTGTGACTTTAGGTGTTGAGGTTAAACCCCGTGACTTAGTGGGCCATTACCTTGATCCAAAAGAATGGAATGATTTAATTGCACGTGATGATGTAATTTTAATCGATACGCGTAATGATTATGAATATAAGGCGGGTACTTTCAAAGGTGCTATCGACCCTAAAACTGAAACATTCCGAGAATTTCCAGAATACGTTAAAAAAGAATTAGAACAGCATAAAGATAAAAAAATTGCGATGTTCTGTACAGGTGGTATTCGCTGTGAAAAATCAACCTCTCTACTTCTTCAAGAAGGATTTACAGAGGTTTATCACCTTAAAGGCGGTATTCTTAAATATTTAGAAGAAACCCCTGCCGATGAAAGTTTATGGGAAGGTGAATGTTTTGTTTTTGATGGCCGGACTGCTGTAACTCATGGCGTTGAAGAAGGCGTAAATGTTAAATGTCATGCTTGTGGTTGGCCTTTGACTCCTGAAGAGTCTGCTCTACCAAGTTATGAACACGGTGTTTCTTGTGTGTATTGCATCGACAAGACAACTGAAAAACAAAAAGCTGGCTTCCGTATGCGCCAGTCACAAATTGCGGCTGCAAAACGCAAACGTTTATAAGTCACTATAGCGATTTTTCTGAAGGCACTTAAATTCTTAAGTGCCTTTTTTATCTTTATATAAGTAAATTTCTCACAATAAAAAACGCCCTAGAAAGGACGTTATTTACTTAATTTTTAAAGTTTAATTTGGCGTATGATACATTAAGTATAATTCATTCAAATTATCTGGGATTTCTTCTGCCAGTTCATCCATTAACTGTCCATTACGACGGAAAGATTCCATCTGTGGATCTTCTTCATCAATTCCACTAAATACCATCATTGGTAAAGTTAAATCAATTAATTGTTCTTCATATTCAGGAGCAAACCATGCCTCTTCATTTAAGAACATTGCATCAACAAATCCCACACTCCAGTCGCCTAAGCTAGACTCAACATCAGCTTCTTCAACTTCAAATGGAAATGCAATTCCATTTTCATTTGCTAAATCTTGTCGAATTGACTCCAACCATGCCTTGATTTGCTGAATAATTTCAGCAGGAACCTTCTTATGGTTATTATCAAACAGCTCATCTAACCAACGGTCAAACTGAGGGCCTACTGCAATTGCACACAGAAAGCCATGAGTTGCAGCGAAATCTAAACCATACTCATTGTGGTCTCCATCTAGATATTCACTTAATTGGTCTAAATCTAACGCACTCATTGTGTTACCTGACTATAAAAAAGAAATCTACGATAGCATAGCATTTAAGCTGACGATGCCCTATTCAGATTTGATTAGTCTTCATCATCAAGATCATCATCGTCTAAATCATAATCAAAATCTTTCAACTCACGCTCTAAACGGCGTTGAGCTAATAGATCATCGATTAATCTACGTTTTTCTAATGATTCTTTCGCAGTGATTTTGCCTGATGACTCATCAAAACCGACATCATCATCATCACCGTAGTTATCATCTAGTTCAAAATCTGTAGAAGACACTAAAACTACCTCTAATGAAAAAATGTGAATGGGTCTAGGCGCTATTTATCTCTCTTACAGAACCATGTCAAGTTTTATTTATATTTTTTTCATTAAACTGCATATTTGTACTTTTTTTCACCCAAAAAATTGTGTATTTATAAAACTGAACTATTTTTTTAATCAAGAAAAAATTCTATGATCTTTTCCATGATTTAAGCTTGAAAAAAATGATTTTAGCCCAATATCCAAAAAACAGACGTGAATTCAAAGATATTTTTTATTTAACGGTTACCGATCAAATCCAAAATATTTCAAGCAAATTGTGCTATCATGCACGGTTTTTCACTGCCACAGATTCAACGAAGAGTAAGCAAAGATGAGCGATATGCATTCCCCTACTTCTCAAGTAGCGGCTCTGATTAGCCGAGGCAAAGAACAAGGTTACTTAACTTACGCTGAGGTTAACGATCATCTGCCGGACTCGATTACTGAAAGCGAACAGATTGAAGACATTATTCAAATGCTTCAAGACGTTGGTATTCCTGTACACGAGCGTGCACCTGAATCTGACGATACCATGTTCGGTGAGTCAACTGACACAGCCGATGAAGTTGCTGAAGAAGAAGCTGCTGCCGTACTTGCATCGGTTGAAAATGAGCCTGGGCGTACGACAGACCCTGTACGTATGTACATGCGTGAAATGGGTACAGTTGAACTGTTAACCCGTGAAGGTGAAATCAGCATTGCAAAACGTATTGAAGAAGGGATTCGTGATGTCCTTAATTCAATTGCGTACTGGCCAAATGCTGTTGAAGTTGTATTAAAAGAATATAATGATTTCTTGACTGGCGAACGTCGCCTTGCCGATATTTTATCTGGCTATCTTGATCCAGAAACTGACGAAGATATTCCTGAAGTTCTAGAAGAAGAAACAGAACTTGAGGAAGAAGAAGCGCCAGCTACACCAGCAAAAGAAGTTAAGCTTGACGATGATGAAGAAGATGAAGAGTCAGAAAGCGACGATGATTCTGAAGGTGAGTCTGGTCCAGACCCTGAAGTTGCAAAAGTTCGTTTTAATGAACTTGAAGCTGCATGGACTAAAACAAAAGCTATTATTGAGAAACATGGCCGTAACAGCCCAGAAGCAGATGATGCTTTAGAAGCTTTAGCTACTGTGTTCATGATGTTTAAATTTACACCACGTTTATTTGATATCATCTCTGAAATGATTCGTGGTACACATGAGCAAATTCGTGCTAACGAACGTGAAGTTATGCGTTATGCAGTACGTCGTGGCCGTATGGATCGCACTCAATTCCGTACATCTTTCCCTAAGCAAGAATCTAATCCAGCTTGGTTAGATGAACAGATTGCTAAAGCTCCTGCTGAGATCAAGGCGCATTTAGAAAAGGTTCGTCCAGATGTTTTAGCATTCCAGCAAAAGATTGCAGATATTGAGAAAGAACTTAATTTAAGCGTTGCTGAAATTAAAGATATTTCTAAGCGTATGGCGATTGGCGAAGCGAAAGCACGCCGTGCTAAGAAAGAAATGGTAGAAGCCAACCTTCGTTTGGTAATTTCGATTGCGAAAAAATATACCAACCGTGGTTTACAGTTCCTTGACTTGATTCAAGAAGGGAACATTGGTTTGATGAAAGCAGTAGACAAGTTTGAATACCGTCGTGGTTATAAATTCTCGACTTATGCAACTTGGTGGATTCGTCAGGCCATTACCCGTTCGATTGCCGATCAGGCTCGTACAATTCGTATTCCTGTGCATATGATTGAAACGATTAACAAGATCAACCGCGTATCTCGTCAATTGTTACAAGAAATGGGCCGTGAACCGACACCTGAAGAATTAGGTGAACGTTTAGAAATGGACGAAGTTAAGGTTCGTAAGGTACTTAAAATTGCCAAAGAACCAATTTCAATGGAAACTCCAATTGGTGATGATGAAGATTCGCATCTTGGTGATTTCATTGAAGACCAAAACATCACTTCTCCAATTGATGCTGCGACTTCAGAAGGCTTAAAAGAAGCAACACGTGAAGTACTTGAAAACTTAACTGAACGTGAAGCAAAAGTCTTGAAGATGCGTTTTGGTATTGATATGCCAACCGATCATACACTAGAAGAAGTGGGTAAGCAGTTTGACGTAACACGTGAACGTATTCGCCAGATTGAAGCGAAAGCGTTGCGTAAATTGCGCCACCCTTCTCGTTCTGAACACTTGCGTTCTTTCCTTGAAAATGACTAAGTTTTGAAAGCTTGAAATTTCAAAACCAAGCCCCATTTAATAGAAAGAGCTATAAACGCCTGCGATGATGCAGGCGTTTCAAATCATGAGGTAACTTATGTTAGACCGCACTCCATCTCGCGAACTACAAGAACATCTTTGGGTATTTCCGATGGATTATCCAATTAAACTTATTGGCGATGCGGGTGAAGAATTACGTGTTGCTGTACTCGATATTTTGGTAAAACATTTTCCAGACTTTGACCATACAACACTAAAAGTTCAAGAATCTCGCACCGGCAAGTATCACTCTTTAACAGCACAATTGCGCTTTGAAGAATTGGAACAAGTTCATGCACTTTATGCTGACTTGGCTGCTTGTCCGCAGATTAGAACTGCGCTTTAATTTTAAGTTCTTCAATCAATACCACAGTCAGACATTCTTACTGTGGTATTTTTTTGGAAATTTTAGAACCAATCTATCGTGAAAAACCATACAAATATTTAGAATTCCTCTTATAAAATCCTTTAAAATTACAAGGTTTTCGGCTTCTATCTCGCAGATATTAACTGGCGCCGCATGAACTAACTTATAGGAATATTTTGTGATGAGCCTTGATAAACCCAACTTGATCATTCGGCAATGGAACGATTTACAAGATTATCAAAGCAAATTTGAAACCATGAAACTCTTAACAAACGAGCGTAATGAAGATACGCCTGATGAGCTATGGTTACTTCAACATCATAATGTATTAACTCAAGGTCAAGCTGGTAAACCAGAACATATCCTAATTTCATCAGACATTCCTATAGTACAAACTGACCGTGGCGGGCAAGTGACTTGGCATGGTCCAGGTCAACTCGTCGCTTACTTCATGTTTGATCTTAATCGTCTAAAATGGAACGTACGCACATTGGTCAGTTTTGCTGAACAATTCATGATAGATGTTTTGAAAAAGTATGGAATTGAAGCTTATGCAAAGCCTGATGCACCTGGAGTATATGTAGATGGCCGCAAGATTGGTTCCTTAGGTTTTAAAATTCGTCGTGGCCGTAGTTACCATGGGTTAGCACTAAATCTGGATTGTGCCTTAACTGGGTTCCAGACCATCAATCCTTGCGGCTATGCAGGCTTAGAAATGGTACGTATACAAGATTTAGTGACTCCTTATCCATCATTTGGTCAACTTTGTCAGGACTTTATTGAGTATATTAATAGCACTGGGTACTTTAATGACCCTAAAGTCAAATATGAATAAATCGCTTTGCGATGAAATAAAAATGGATTAGAGTAATTACTCTAAATTTGCTTTCGCATAATTTTAACAAGGGATACGCGAGTGATTTCGACAAAAGCGGTAAAGCCGACTCTGCAACTTGCCTACGTTAAGCTCATGATGGATGTTATTGGTCGTGGCTTAGTCATGGCAAGTCAAGTGGACAATGAAATACAAGAGGAAGTATCTAAATTTCCTGTTCACTTTGTACTTTCAATGAATGTTTTCCCAAATGGACCAGCATTTTTTGCTCGAGTGACAGAAGACAAACAGTTAGAGCTACTTGAAAGAGCTGAAAAAAAACCAGACTTAACGATTACATTCAAACATGTCACTCATGCCTTTTTAGTGTTTTCTTTTCAAGAAAGTACTGCTCAGGCATTTGCCAATGACCGAATGATTGCCGATGGTGATGTATCTGCTGCGATCCGCTTGGTACGCTGCCTAAATAAAATGGAATCTCTTATTTTACCTAAATTGGTTGCTTCCCTAGCAGTCAAAGAATACCCAACCGAACTTACCCTAAAAGAAAAATTCAACGAGGCTGCAAATATTTACTTAAAAGTAGCCAAGTCCTATTTCAAGCGGAGCGCATAACATGGCCAAACCATATTACGAATTTTTTTGTCCTGTAAAAGTCATTGCTGGTAATGCTGCGCTAGAACATATTCCGTTTGAGCTTGCGACTTTAGGCGCAAAACGCCCTCTTATCATTACAGATAAGGGTGTTCGCGCAAATGGGTTATTAAATCCAATTGAAGCTGCATTTAGTACAACTGATGCTGTCATTGGGCATGTTTTTGATGATGTACCACCCGATTCGAGTTTAGAAGTCGTTCGTCTTGCAGCAGAAGCTTATCGTACAAACAAATGTGATGCGATTATTGCTGTAGGTGGCGGTTCAGTTATAGACACATCTAAAGCAACCAACATTTTGGTGTCTGAAGGTGGAAATGACTTATTGCAATATGCAGGTGCTCATAATCTACCGAAACCATTAAAACCATTTTTTGTGATTCCAACAACTTCGGGTACTGGCTCAGAAGTAACGATGGTCGCTGTAGTTTCAGATACACAAAAGAATGTTAAGTTAGCATTCGCTTCTTATTATTTAATGCCACATGCTGCAATTTTAGATCCACGCATGACACTTACATTGCCGCCTCATTTAACTGCAATGACAGGTATGGATGCTTTAACGCATTGTGTTGAAGCATATACATGTATGGCTGCCAATCCACTGAGCGATGCTTATGCAAGCGCTGGAATTAAAAAGATTAGTGAAAATCTCTTTAATGTCTTAGAAAACCCAAATGATGCTCAAGGCCGTTTAGAGCTAGCGCAGGCCTCTACAATGGCTGGTATTGCATTTTCTAACTCAATGGTCGGCCTAGTTCACTCTCTAGGGCATGCTTTAGGTGCTGTTGCTCACCTACCCCATGGTTTATGCATGAATTTATTCTTACCATATGTGCTTGAATATAATAAACAAGTAAATGGTCAGAAAATTGGTGAGTTATTATTGCCACTCGCTGGTGCAGATATTTATGCACAAACTCCAGCAAGCCAGCGCGCAGATAGAGCAATTACGACTATCTTAGCAATGCGTGATCGCCTATTTACTTTAACAAAGTTACCACGCACTTTACGTGAAACAGGTAAAGTAACTGAAGCACAGCTTGATGAAGTTGCAGAAAAAGCACTAAATGATGGCTCAATTATTTATAACCCGAAAGAAGCAAGCTTAAAAGATATCCGAGATATCTTAGAAAAAGCTTGGTAATTCGATAAGTTAAACTCCAAAAAGCATCATAAAGGTCTGATTTATATATTAAATCAGACCTTTTTTATGAATAAGAATTTTTATTCATTATTTTATTTGGAATATATGGCAAAAAATTTGCTAAAAAATAGATGAAAGTACTGACAATTTATATCAATTTAGGATAGATTGGCGCACTTTATCTTTTTCTGTAGGGGGGATCGTTCGTCTCAAACGATCCTTAACACCAAGCTGATCCTTGATCAACGATTATGAGGATAACGCCGTTGACAAATTTATCTGGGACTAAACCAACAGGCAAGCTTCAAAAGAATCTTGTACTTTGGCATATTGTTATTATTGGTTTAGCTTACATTCAGCCATTAACGTTATTTGATACTTTTGGTTTAGTGTCAGAACGAAGTGGTGGTCATGTACCAACTTCCTACATTTTTGCATTAGTCGCAATCTTATTAACATCGATCAGTTATGGACATATGATTAAGCGCTACCCTTCTTCTGGGTCGGCCTATACGTATGCTCAAAAATCAATTCACCCTAATGTTGGCTTTATGGTGGGTTGGTCTTCTTGGTTAGACTATCTACTGTCACCGCTTGTTAATATTATCTTGGCAGATATTTACCTAAGAGCTCTTTTTCCAGAAGTAAATAACTGGTTATGGGTGATTGGTTTAACAACGCTCATGACTGTTATTAATTTATTTGGTGCACGGTTCGTTGCACGTTTTAACAGCACGATTGTTGTTATTCAGCTTGGCGTAATTTTTTATTTTGTTTATCAAGTATATATCTTACTTACCCAAGGTGTATATGCAGATGGAACTTTAAATCCAGATAAAGCGGCATTGTGGTCATTAACTCCTTTTTGGAACGATATGACGTCTGTCAGTTCTTTAATTGCTGGCGCGACCGTACTGTGCTTCTCTTTTACCGGTTTTGATGCTTTATCTTCTCTCGCTGAAGAAACAAAAGATGCAGAAAAAACGCTACCAAAAGCTATTTTCTCTACAGCATTACTTGCAGGTATTATTTTCATTGTAAGTACTTACTTCATCCAATTATATTTCCCAAGTAACCCAAACACTTACTTTAATCCTCTAGATGAATCACAGCCTGTGATGGTCGCTGCGATTGGTAGTTTGATGTTTAAAACTTTGGTTTTATATTTTGCTGTAGTCGCTGTGATGGCATCAGGTATTTCTGCCCATGCGGGTGTATCACGTTTAATGTATGTGATGGGACGCGACGGGGTCATCAACAAGAAATTATTTGGTCATATCAGTCCAAAATTGCACACTCCAACTTACAACATTCTTATTGTTGGTGTAGTTGCGTTATCTGCTGGCTTTTTAGATCTTGAGCATATTGTTAACTTAATTAGTTTTGGTGCCTTAACTGCTTTTAGTTTTGTTAACTTCTCTGTGATTTCTCGCTATGCATTAAGAGATGGCAAGAACAAAACGCTTAAAGACATCATTAATTATATTGTTATACCAACGCTTGGTTTTGCCAGTGTGTTTATGATGTGGTTAGAGATTGATAAGCTTGCCTTACAAATTGGCTTAGCTTGGGCCGTGATTGGTGTAGGTTATCTTGCCTACAAAACCAAAGGCTTCAAATATAATGCTCCGCAACATAACGAGCATGAGTAATAAAAAAGGCGCTTAAAGCGCCTTTTTTATGGTCAAATTAACCGTAAATTTTATTCACAATGCTTTGTACACGTTGAGCATAAACTTTTGCTGTTTCCAGATCACCTGTCGGAATTTCTTCTACACTTGCATCTGAAGGTGATTGAACTAAAAGCCCTACTGAACCGCCTAAGTTGTTTACATCTTCACGTGTTGCGGTTTTTGTATTTGCTGGTAATAAACCAAGACTCACCCAAATCCCACCATGCTGTGCTGCTAAAGTTTGTAATTGGATAAGAGTTACTTGCTTATCCCCATTTAAGCTCGCGCTGTTTGTAAAACCTGCAAATACTTTATCTTGCCAGCCACGTGTAAACCATACTTTTGAAGTTGCGTCAGCAAACTTTTTAAACTGCCATGGTGCTGTACCCATATAAGTCGGAGCACCAAAAACAATCCCCTTCGCATCATTTAATGTCTGCCAATCTTGATCAGTAATATTTCCTTCCTGATCAATCTGAATGAGCTGAGCATTAATTTCGTTTGCGAACGTTTCAGCAACAACTTTTGTGTGGCCATAACCAGAGAAATATACAACCGCGATATTAGAGTTAGACATGGGAGCAAACCTTTGTTTTATTAAATTCCACTTTATGATATATTTTAGAAACTAGGTGTCAATTAGTTACTAGTTGGTAACTATGGTAATTTTTCAAAAAATTATAGGTAAATGGTATGAATGAATGTCTAAAATATAATATTTTTCAACAACATTGCCCTGCTCGTCTATTTTTTGAAAAAATTGCAGATAAATGGGTTTTATTGATTTTAAACGTTCTTGAAGAAGAAACTCAACACTTCAATTTGCTCAAAAAGAATATTCAAGGCATTTCCCCTAAGGTCTTATCACAGAAGTTAAAAATGCTGGAAAGAGACGGTTTCATCGAGCGTAAAATCCAGAATACATCCCCAATTCGTGTTGATTACTCACTTACTTCTTTAGGGCAAAATGTAGCTTCAATGGCGTTCCAATTAAAGGAATGGGCTGAAACCAATATTGAGCAGGTTTTAGCAGCCCAAACAACTTATGATGGAAAAGTGCTAGAGCAAGCTTAACTCAAACTTTCTTTAAAATTTTATTGAACTTTATCGATTAGGCTTTGTTCTTATCTTAAAGGTAACTCAACTTAATTGATTTTAATCGGATCAGGTGGCGCACTTATTTTAAATTGAATCGTTAAAGGTTCGCATTGTTTTAACTCCTGATTATTTTTCAAATAGGTACTTTCAAGACCATATTTCCAAGTACCATTCATGACTTCAAATGCGGGATAATTGACAATAAACGTTTTTGTTTCACCTGATTGATACTCATATATTTGAGTCTCTTTACAATCATTTTCCGGATAAGAACGTTTGGTATTTCCAAGTAAATAGAGTTCTAAAGGTACATGACAAGCAGGTTGCCGTTCTTGTATTTTTTCTGGGCCCATATTGGTTTGAGTAATCTGTAAAGCAAGAGTACCGTTCAAAGTTAATTGCTGTGCGTATTTAAAAACCGTTTCTTTTTCAATTGGTTCTCTTGTTACATTATTAAGAAATTCTAATTTACGATGCAAGCCATTACAGTCATCTTCGCTTGGTGCAGGTAACCAAATTTCATTATCTTTTGAGTCACCTTTATCTCCATCGGCGGGGGTCTCATAATCACCTGGTTTACCGGGTTTAGTTGGATATCCTGACCCACCCAAACTGGCACCACCTGCGAATAAATCCTCTCCGCAAGCAGTCAAAAGGCTGCCTATCATAATAAAGCTCATGGATATTATTAATTTTTTATAAGTTGTTTTGGTCATATTGATAAGCTCCGAAACGGAAAGTTTTGGTTGCACCCTCTTTTCCTTCATCGAGTGCACAACGTTCAATGGCTAACTTGAGTACTTGTAGTGATAGATCTTCCCATAAGCGTAAACTTGCTTCTTTGAGTAAAGTGATCGATTCATCTGTTAGTTCATCAGCAAAAATTGCTTGTTCTAAATAGGGTTCTTTTTCTGGCTGAAATAAATTATGAACCCCGGCAGCTAAATGTGCCTCTAAGTTATTCGTTAATAATTTTCGGACCTCGAATTGCTCTACATCAGGCATAAAACTTCGCTGCTGTAACGATACAATACCATCTTCTTCTTTCACAATATTCAGACGCTCAAGTTCATTCAAAATAGATCTTGGATGTTTTTCGGTTGAAACTTTCTTTACCAAACTTTCAAAGCTAATCTGATCTTGACTAATAAAAGGAATTTTTTCTGCTAAGCCCTCTGCAAGCCATAAACCAATCACCCGAGCAGTAACACTCACTGGCTCTGCTACTTTTGCTTCAGTTAAAGGCTGCCCAGCCTGTGTCGCTTTTTTAAAAGCATTAACATCCTTACGATGTAAACCAGAAAGTAGACTAACTGCCGAATCAGTAGTTTTTTGATTTATACGTTCTAGCTCAGCTAAAGACTGCTGATAGAAAACGGGTTTTAAAGCAGTAACAAAGTCGTTATATCCAACTCCCGAACGAATTAACCATTGCGTCAGATATTCCATTAACTGCAATACCTGCTTTTGGTTAAGTTCTGCATTATTCGTTTGGAGTGTCGACATAGGTTATCAATTTTCCTTCATCTTTGAAAAACAGTATGAGCTGAGCAATTGTCACACTGAACGGTTTAAGATGCAATTTTCATTCTTAGGCCTCCTTTGGAAACCGATGAACAAAATGATTTGGCGCATTAAAATTGGTAAAAGAAATACTCATTGAAACATCCAGACTTTCTACACTATGCCACCAACCAATAGGGATAAACAAAGCTTCCCCTGCATTCAAAATGCATTCCACTGGAGTAATCGATTTTGCTAAAGGGTATTTTTTAAAATCAATTTCATTTGCATTACTCAGCTCACTAAACACCCAATGATCGTTATATAGATGAGGTACTTGCAAAGCCGGAATCAAAGTTACTTTTTTGCGCCCATAAATTTGAACTAACATATTATTCGTTAAATCGTGATGTAATGGCGTAAAAGTTCCCTTCGGCCCGAACCATAAAAAACTACGCTCATCTTTTAAAGCCAAGTTGCTGTAGCCGTCTGCAAAATCGCCTATATCTAAAAATAACTCCTGAAGCATCTGATGACTATTGGTCGCATTATTTGCAGTCATATAGAAATCATTGCTAGCTTCGACAGACATAACTTTTGATACAAACTCCGACATTTTCATGGTCTGCTTTAACAAAGGAGAATGCCTTTCAAATTGCTCATCTTTATTTCTATTCATTTGAACTTCAACTAAATGCTGGCCAAATCGAGTTGCAAAATATTCAGGTGTCCACTTATGTAAAGCAGGCCAGTGCTCTATCCCTTTCTTCAAAATCACAGGACGGTGTTGACTGTAATAATCTTTAATAAAATTTGAGAATATTGGCGCAGGGATTGAAGGTATTTCTTTACAGTAATTAGAATCTAGCTGGGCCAGTTGGTCTAAAGTTTCTATTAACCACTCACGTTTCTTAAATTGGTGGTGCTTTTTCTTAAGAATTTTATATAACTGATTATTTTCTAAATTACCTAAATATTCTTCTACTTGTTGCCGATGAAGCCCCTGCTCTACCAATCTTTTCACTATTTCCGCAGATGGTGCCTCATTCAAAACTTGTTCAATGATCCATTCCTGATCTTGGTCAGATAAGCTTAGGAAATTCGGCTCACTCGTTTGAAAAGTTAATCCAAATCCATTTTCTTTTAAAACATCGACTAATTGCTCGATCGAACATCCTTTTTCTAAATTTTCTTCAAGCCATTTTTTCCATTCAAATGGCAACTGATCAAACCATTTCTGGCTTTGTTGGAATATTTCAATTTGATTATAAGCTGCCATGTTGAACCTTTTTTTCAAATTTGATCTTTACAACTGCATTATAATTGATCTATTTTAAAAATGTTAAATTTTCACATTTTTATAAAAAAAGGGCTTATGTGATGAATAACATAGTAAAAGGAAGCAGCATTGCTTTGATTTTTATAGCATTAAGTGGGTGCGGGTCTGACGATAATGATTCGACACCGACACCAACACCAACACCGACACCAACACCGACACCGACACCAACACCGACACCGACACCAACACCAACACCAACACCAACACCGACACCGACACCAACACCAACACCGACACCAACACCAACACCAACACCAACAACGGTAGCAGATCGCTTCGTTGGAAGTTGGCTAGCAGGTAAAGGAGCTTGTATTAATGGCTCTGCTCTAAAAATGAATGTTATTAAAGTTTCTGATAATAGTGTTCGATTTACGAGTGAAACTGTACGTTATGAGAATGAAGCGAACTGTACAGGTAACATTGTGGCAAGTTATCGCCAAGCTGAAGATTTTAGTCTGGTTTCAAATATTGGAGCACCGCAAACTGTACAAACTTCAAGTTATAACAAGGTAGATTGGCAACTTGTAGTAGCAGGAAAACTAACTCAGAAACAACCAGCCATTCTGGGCTTTAAAAACGCAAATCAATTCTGTTTAGTACCTACAGATCAGCCAAATGCAATACATAATTATCTACAGCAAGCAAACTTTGATCTCATAAATACATGCTTTACAAAAACAACTCCACCAGCAAGTATGCAAAAGCCAACTCAAGTATTGGCAACAGCAAGTTATAGATTAGGAGATAATAAAGAATCTTGGGCAGATGTATTGAACCAACTCAATGACCAAGGACGCCAAGGCTATGCCCTTCTTACTCCATCAGTCAGTTTAGATAACCCTGACGGTAGCTTTGCGCTGTATAAAAATTTATATGTAAAAAACAATAAATCCACGGACACATATACCTATAAAACGATTGATGTTAAAACTACATCAGTGGCAAATCGTTATTTACTATGGGTCAATGAGTTAAACAAACAAGGTAGCTTAGGCTATATATATAAACTTTCATTTGGAGAAGTGGCATCAAACACAGACAAATATTTATTTGTGAAAAATGATAAAAAACCAGCAACTTATACTTACTCTAACCGATTCTTAACAAATACTTCTCGGACTAGCATCATAAATGCTTTCAATGAACTTGGTGTGCAAGGGTGCAAATTACTCTACGCAAACTCGACATTTACCAATAACGGTACAACAAATGGCACATTCTACGTACCAACATGTGTAAATAGTAGTACGCATAATGGTACTTATGCTTATCGTTATTTTGAAGTTCCACAACATATTCCTTTTAACAAAGATGATGCAATAAAACTTGAAAAACTTCTTAAAGAGCAAGCTGCAGAAGGTTATAGACTTGTTGATGCAAATAACAATCTTGGCTTCTTTAATGTTGATGGTTATCTATTTGAACGTGACAGTGAAAATACAGGACCTGTTGAATATAAAGTATTTATTGAAGATGCAGCATCTGAATTAGATGAGCCATATCTCGTTGAAAATCGGATTCAAGATCAAGGTAAATTAGGATGGTTCTTTGCTGTTCGACTTGGATCGGTCTATACCAACTCACCAACTAACTATGATTTAGCAAGTGGTGTCGTTTTCCCTAAATAAACCATCTAATAACAAATAAGGCCACAATAGTGGCCTTATTTTTATTAAAAACTTAGTTATTTATCCTAAGTTTTTAAAACCTTGCTGACGCCATGCTTCATAAACAATGACGGCTGTGGCATTAGACAAATTTAAACTTCTTGAATTTTCAGCCATCGGCAATCGAATCCATTGTTCTTGCGGAAACATTAAGCGAACATGCTCGGGCAAACCACGCGTTTCCGGCCCCATCAATAAAGCCACAGGTCGATTTAAATCAACTGTATGCGGGGTTGCAGAACCTTTAGTAGTGAGCGGAAAAACATGCTCAACACCTTTAGCTTTTAAGTCTGCAAGACATAGTTCAATATTGTCCCAAATCTGCATACGCGCCCATTCATGATAGTCCAATCCTGCACGCTTGAGCTTTTTATCATCTAGCTCAAAACCCAAGGGTTTGACTAAATGCAACTGTGCGCCCGTATTAGCACATAAACGAATGATATTGCCTGTATTGGCAGGAATTTCAGGCTCGTATAGGACAACATGAATCACAAATTTTCTCGACTTTAATAACAAACAATAAATTCAGATGAACTTATTGCCATTTTAACTGTTCACGTAAACTCACTACTTCACCAATAATGGTTAAAGTCGGCGCTACGATATGATGTTCAGACACTTTAGTCGCAATATCGGCTAATGTTCCAACGATAACTTTTTGTTCTGGTGTGGTTCCTTTAGAGATTAAAGCAACTGGCATATCAGCACGTTGACCATGAGCAATAAGTTGCTCACAAATGCGCTCCAATCCAACCAATCCCATATATAAAACTAAAGTTTGATTTTCATAAACCAGTTCATTCCAAGGAAGTTCAGGTGAACCTTCCTTTAAATGCCCAGTTAAGAAACGGACACTTTGTGCATAGTCACGATGTGTTAGCGGAATACCCGCATAAGCAGAACAGCCTGATGCTGCCGTAATACCTGGTACTACTTGGAAAGTGACATTTGCTTCAACCAGCTCTTGAATCTCTTCACCACCCCGGCCAAAGATAAACGGATCACCACCCTTCAAACGACAAACACGTTTTCCCTGTTGAGCATATTCAACCAGTAAAGCATTAATACCGTCTTGTGGAACCGAGTGATTTGAACGGGCTTTACCGACATAAATCTTAGTCGCATCACGGCGACAAAGTTCTAAGATGGGTTCAGACACCAAACGATCATAAATCACAACATCTGCTTGCTGCATAAGACGTAATGCTTTTAATGTCAGTAGCTCAGGGTCACCCGGCCCAGCACCTACCAAGTAAACCTCACCTTTGGGTGCAGTCCATTCTGTTAAGGCTTGCTGAATTAAATCATTTGCCACGTCCAGATTGTCATTAAAAACTTGTTCTTTTAATGGACTGGCATATAAGTTTTCCCAAAAGATTCGGCGCTCATCGGGGTTAGTAATCTTTTCTTTTACCTGCTTACGCCATTGACCTGAAAACTCAGCGAGTTTCCCCATACCATGTGGAACTATTGTTTCTATTTGAGTACGAAGTTGTCTAGATAAGACTGGCGATGCACCATTTGAAGCCACAGAAATGATCAATGGAGAACGGTCAATAATCGCTGGAACCATAAAACGGCAGTGTGGAATATCATCTACACTATTAACCAGCAAATTACGCGCTTCACATTGTTCAAAAACGGCTTTATTCACTTGTGCATCATTAGTCGCAGCAATCACTAAGCGATAAGGCGTATTTAATATTTTTTCGACAAAGGACTCAGCAAAATACTGCCCACCTGTCGTTTTGACTAACTGTAAAAGCTGCTCTTCAATCGCAGGAGCAATAATATCAATTACTGCTCCTGCTTTTGCTAATAAGTTTGCTTTGCGCAACGCAATATGCCCACCACCCACAATCAGACAACGTTGCTCTTGCAACTTTAAAGAGATTGGAAAAATATCCACCTTAAACCTCTACATTAATCATCTGATTATGTTTAAGCAAAAACCGTGCACAATTTAGATGCAAAGCTTAATCAATAAATGTTAAACCACCCATATATGGGCGTAATACTTCTGGAACCTCGATAGAACCACCTTCACGTTGGTAATTTTCCATTACTGCAAGCAAAGTACGTCCAACTGCTAGACCAGAACCATTTAATGTGTGCACCAATTCGGTCTTCTTTTGATCCATTCTGTAGCGTGCTTTCATACGGCGTGCTTGAAAATCACCCATATTAGAGCAGCTTGAAATTTCACGGTAAGTATTTTGGCTTGGAACCCAAACTTCTAAGTCATAAGTTTTAGTCGCACCGAAACCCATATCACCACCACAGAGCAAAATTTTGCGGTATGGCAAACCAAGTGCCTGTAAAATGCCCTCAGCATGTGCAGTGAGTTCTTCAAGTGCTTGCATAGAGGTTTCAGGTTTAACGATTTGCACCATTTCAACCTTGTCAAACTGGTGCTGACGAATCAAGCCACGTGTATCACGGCCATAAGAACCCGCTTCACTACGGAAACAAGGCGTATGCGCAGCGTATTTTAATGGCAAGCGTTCGGTATCAATAATCTCATCACGAACGAAGTTAGTAACTGGAACTTCTGCTGTAGGGATGAGGTAATATTCTTTTTCGCCTTGAAGTTTAAATAAATCTTCTTCAAATTTTGGTAACTGACCCGTACCACGCAGTGAATCAGCATTTACCAAATAAGGCACATAAGCTTCTGTATAACCATTTTTTAACGTATGGGTATCAAGCATGAACTGCGTTAACGCACGTTGTAAGCGCGCTAAAGAACCTTTCAATACGCTAAAACGTGAACCAGTCAATTTAGTAGCTGTTTCGAACTCTAAACCGCCCATCCACTCACCTAAATCAGTATGATCTTTGATTTCAAAATCAAACTGACGAGGCGTGCCCCATTTTGAGATTTCAACGTTATCATCTTCATTTTTACCAGCAGGAACAGATTCATCTGGTAAGTTAGGAATGCTAAGCGCTTTTTGCTCAATCTCGTTTTGTAGCTCTGACAAAGCAACTTCAGCAGCTTTGATTTCATCACCAATGGCTTGCATACGCGCCATGATTTCAGAAGCATCGCCACCGGATTTTTTAATCTGACCCACTTGTTTTGCACCGGCATTACGTTCTGCCTGCAATTTTTCAGTTTTTGATTGCAAGTCTTTACGGCGAGTTTCTAAAGAAGCCCATTCTTGAACATCTAATTGAACACCACGTTTTGCCAAAGCCGCATTAACGGCTTCAATATTATTTCTGAGTAACTTAGGGTCGATCATAATCAATCATAATATGGGTAAAAAACTGGCTATAGTGTAAGGCCTTCACACTAAAAAATATAGTGATCATCTTCATAACGAATAGCTTTCACACAATTGTTAGAATAGATCACCTATTTTACAAGTTATAGTTTGGCACACTTGGCAAATACTCAGGTTTAATGAATTTACTCGCTTCAAAATACGGCAGCGTTAATTCAGACATTCCTTCAGCATAAGAAGCCAACTCATAAATTGGATAGACAAAAACAATACCATTAGCGCCATAGTAGAAATTATCACTTAATTGCAGTTTTTCACGGCTGATATTGTGCTCTTGAAGCCAATTTGTATTCGCATCAAAAAGCGCATCAACTAACTGTTTTTCAACATCTGGCTGAATAAGTTCGGCAACAGTAATGTGCTTTTCATTTAATAAATCAAAAGTCACAAATTCTTGATGAGACATGCCATGTGCTGCACCAGCAGAATATGAATAGGTCTGTAACGCAAAAGTTGCAAGGTTATAATTTTGCCCCAAATAGCGGACATAAATTGCACTTTGACTCGAACGAGGCTCACCTTCAGGTACATCGACTGGCTGATCAGCTAAATTTGCAAAAGCATTCGGATCTGCTTTCTTTATACGATTGGTAAAGTAATCATTAATCCACTTCTGATTGGTTTGTACTGTTTGAAAGTCATACTCAGTACACCCATCTTCTAAACAAACTTTTGATTTCGGCAATTTTACTGGGATTACTTTTGCCTGAATTACAGGCACACCGACCTCTTTTATTTCTTTAACCTTGGCAGTTGAAGCGGCTTGCTCCTCTTTAGCTGCCGACTTTGGTTGGCAACCACTCACAATTGCCATTGCAGCCATTAATGGAAGAATACAAATAATTTTTTTATCGTAAAGTCGCATAATAATCCCCATGAATTTACCTCTATCACTATACAAAGCGTAAGAATAAGACGGGGTTAAAAAATGTATCTATCTCTCTAATATAAAAAAAGCTACCGTGAAAGGTAGCTTTTTTGAGAAGAATTAATTATTGGTCAATAACATCTGTGCCTTTTGGTGGCGTAAAGTTAAAGACAGATGCTGGAATTGAAGCATTTACTTTCACATTTTTGAAACGAACATAGGTGGTTTGACCTAGTGAATCTTGTAACACCATAAGTGTAGGCGCTTTATTTGCTCCAAAACTAATCGTTAAGCTTTGGAAAGCACCATCTTCTTTTTTAGGGAATAATGTGAAATAGAGTTTTGATTTATCTGGTTGCGTTACACGATAAGACTTCATGATTTGATTGGTGTTACCAGAGAGTAATAACGCTGGCGTATCTGCAACCTGATCATCTAAGCTTTGACGTACAGCTTGTTGTAAATCTGGGTCATAAATCCAAACTGTTTTCCCACTCGTTACAATCGTTTGTTTAGACGGACTCACAGTTTCCCAATAAAATTTCCCAGGGCGTTCAACTTTCATTGAGCCTTTAAATGTCTGGTTCATATGCTGTGCACTTAAACTCTTTTTCTGTGCCACAGTTTTTGTATTGGCTTTAGTTGTTTGTTCAAAATCGGCAGTTAAACGCTGTAATCCTGATAACTGATTAACCAGGTTCCCAATTGCCTGTTGCTCCGGTGCTGCTACAGGCGCAGCAAACACTGTAGTACTCATTACAGGAGCAAGCACTGACGCGCTGAGTGTAATAGCACACATAGTTTTACGAAGCATATTCATGTCATCACCTTTTTAGTTGCTGTAAGACAACTTGCCATCTTTCAAAGTTATAAAAAATTAGCAAGCTCTTAATTCAAGACTCATATTAACCGACAAACTCTGTGCTAATCATTGAGAAAATAAGATATTTTGTTATGTTATTCATGTTGTTTGTAGAATTTCATTCATCATGATGAAGATAAACCAGATTAGATTCCATAAAAAAAGCCCACAAAATGTGGGCTTTTTTTGAAGCTAAAACTTAAACAGTTTCAACTTTTACGTAGCGACGGCCAAATTGACCTTTCACTTCGAATTTTACTACGCCGTCAGCAGTAGCAAATAAAGTATGGTCACGGCCCATACCAACATTTGCACCAGCGTGGAACTCTGTACCACGTTGACGAACGATGATGTTACCAGCAGTTACAGCTTGACCGCCGTAAATTTTAACACCTAACATTTTTGGGTTTGAATCACGACCGTTCTTCGTCGATCCACCGGCTTTTTTAGTTGCCATGTCTCTTACTCCTCGTGATTAGCCTGAAATACCAGTAATTTTCAACTCAGTGAACCATTGACGGTGACCTTGTTGTTTACGGTAATGTTTACGACGACGCATTTTGATAATGCGGATTTTGTCGTGACGACCATGACCAACCACTTCTGCAGTTACTTTAGCGCCAGCTACAACTGGAGCACCGATTTGAATGCTGTCACCGTTTACAACCATTAATACATCATCAAATGTAATAGTCGCGCCAGATTCAGCTTTCAATAATTCAACTTTAAGGGTTTCACCCTCAACTACACGGTGCTGTTTACCACCGCTTTGGATTACTGCGTACATAATGTACTCCAATTAGCCCGTGTCGTCGTGCCGATAAGGGATATATCGATCTTAAAACGTTCGCCACTGGGGTTATATAAGGCGACAGATTTTAAGTGAAATTTGATCAAACGACAAGTATTTTCTGTTTATCAGTAAAGCCTATTGCCCTATTTTTACAAAATCAACAAGCAGCTTAGATTGGAATTTAGCAGTTTTCATTGATTCTGAATGAAAATTAAAATACAGTTCCAGACACAAATTGCGACAAGAACAAGTTGTATTAATGCTGATGTCATTAAATTTATTGTTTTGCCGGGAATATCATGTTTTGCTTAAATAAAGAACAAAGAACGCATAAAGACAATAGAAATGATTAATATCAGCCACTTGTTAACCTGTGCAACACACCTTTACTTGATACACTAACGCCACTTATCTACCAATACGGGGTTTTTCTTCATATGGTCATCGATTTCAAGCAAGACATTCTTGCGCCTGTTGCCTCAGACTTTGCTGCGATGGATCACTTGATTAATGAAGGAATTAGCTCAAAAGTCGGTTTAGTCATGTCTGTTAGCAAACATGTTGTTGAGGCTGGCGGAAAACGTATGCGCCCAATCATGTGCTTACTCGCTGCTCGCGCATGTGGCCTAGATAACATGGCAAACGCACAGCGTCTGGCTGCAATCATTGAAATGTTGCATACCGCGACATTAGTCCATGATGATGTGGTAGATGAATCTGGGCTTCGTCGTGGTCGACCTACAGCAAATGCGACATGGAACAATCAGACAGCCGTATTAGTCGGTGACTTCCTCATTGCACGTGCTTTCGATTTACTGGTCGATTTAAACAACATGACTTTATTGAAAGACTTTTCAACAGGTACATGTGAAATTGCGGAAGGTGAAGTATTACAACTTCAATCGCAACATCAACCAGATACAACAGAAGAAACTTATTTAAAAATTATTCACGGTAAAACTTCTCGTCTGTTTGAACTGGCTACAGAAGGCGCTGCTATTTTGGCAGGACAAGAAGCGTATCGTGAACCTTTGAGATTATTTGCCGGTCATTTTGGTAATGCATTCCAAATTATTGATGATATTTTAGACTACACTTCAGATGCTGAAACATTAGGTAAAAATATTGGTGATGATTTAATGGAAGGTAAGCCAACTTTACCTTTAATTTCTGCATTAGCACACTCAACAGGTGATGAGCATGCGATTATTCGTCGCAGTATCGCAACTGGTGGAGTGGACCAATTATCTCAAGTTATAGAAATTGTACAGAAGTCTGGTGCTTTAGATTATTGTCACCAACGTGCCCAAGAAGAAACAGAAGCAGCACTGCAAGCTTTATCAAACCTACCCGATACACCATATCGTCAGGCTTTGATTAACTTAACTCAGCTTGCGTTACATCGAATACAATAGATATTATTTTGCCTATGCATATAAATTTTTCAGATCATTTTTTAAAAATACAGAAACAGCTTGAGGATACTCAAGCTGTCATTGACGAAAATCCAATCATTGAATTAGTCAATGCCATTCGTCCATCCGATCCTCATGATACGGATGAGATAAAGCAAAAAATACAGGCTTTAATTGAAAGCCTATTACGCACACCTACAGCGCCGCTTCTGCTACAAACTTTTTTATTACGTCTAATTAATCGCTATAAACAAGTCAGCTTATATGCCGATAGCGGAATTTTGTCTTTAGATGGTTTCTGGAACCAGCTTGGACAAAGACTCGGAGCACATTTTTTACCGTTAATCGAAGATGCAAGCCAACTCAAAATATTAATAGGTCGAATTTTTTATTTAGAAAGTGACAAAATCTGGCTCAATAATATTGATGATGAGGATTGGGCAAATTTATTCAGTCTTATTGGACAAAGCCAAAGTAATGTAGACGAAAAGCTTGTCATTCAAAGTGAAATGATTAAAGCAATTACCGTCTTAACTTATCGAATTAGTGGAATTGGCCTTTACCCTGAATTTATTAATGCTCAACCGGAATTAACTGAATATGAATCACCATTTTTAGTTCAGAACCGTGAAATTATTGAGTTTATCGAAAAGTACAAAAAACAAGAACTTTCTGAACATGAAGAAATTGCAGTTATTTCTCCTCCGGATGCATCACAAGCATTTGTTATGCTGGAACAATGTCGGGATGTTGTTTTAAAGATTCGCCGTGCCACCAAAAGAATTGGTGTTAGCTTAAGTTTGACTTATTTACTGTCGTTACTTGAGCAGTGCCTCGACCGAATTGAATTACTGCTTTATTTGGTTGTAGATAACAGTAAAGGGAAATATGTCTCTTTAGGACATCTTATTTCCGATTTAACCAAGGCACACTACAGTGAAAAAAGTGTTCGCTCTTTACTCAGTACGACAAGTGAACTTATTGCCTTTCAAGTGACTGAAAATGCTAGCCGAACAGGCGAACATTATGTAAGTACCGATACAAAAGGTTTCTGGGGCATGTATAAAGCTGCCGCTGGAGCAGGTGTCATTATTGCCTGTATGGCATCTTTAAAAATTCTTGCAGCAAGAATGACCATGGCCCCGCTCATGCAAGCCTTTACTTTCAGTATGAATTATTCTCTAGGGTTCATTCTGATTCATGTTCTGCATTTCACAGTTGCAACCAAACAACCCGCAATGACTGCTGCTGCCCTTGCTGCAACTGTACAACAACGCAAAGGCTCTAAAACAGCTCAAATTGCAGAGTTAGCAGCTCTGATTATTAATATTATTCGAACACAATTCATTGCTATTTTAGGCAATATTTCAATTGCGATTCCTACTGCCGCGCTCATTACTTTTGCTTGGCAGTTCTATCTTGATGAGCCTTTATTAACTCATACTAAAGCAACTTATTTGTTGCACAGCCTAAATCCCTTCACCTCTTTGGCAGTTCCACATGCAGCCATAGCTGGAGTTTGCTTATTTTTGTCAGGCCTTATTGCAGGATACTTCGACAATATGGCTGTTTACCGAAAAGTCGGTCCGCGCCTTAGAGCACATCGCCGTTTAGCAAACTGGTTAGGACAAGATCGCCTTAACCGTTTTGCTGAATATATTGAGCGCAATTTAGGAGCTTTAGCCGGTAACTTCTTATTCGGGATTATGTTAGGGAGTATGGGGACCATAGGCTTTATCCTAGGTTTACCTTTGGATATTCGCCATATTGCGTTTGCCTCTGCTAACTTTATTCAAGGTTTAATGACAATTAACGGCAGCCCAGATATCGGACTGATTATCGTGTCCTTTTTAGGCGTGTTATGTATTGGTCTCACTAACTTATTCGTTAGTTTCACCTTAACCATTATTGTGGCACTACGGGCACGTCGAGTTCGCTTTGAACAATGGAAACCTTTAGCTAAACTGGTAATGACTCATTTTCTGACTCGCCCAAGCGATTTTTTCTGGCCACCAAAACAACCTCTAGAACTTGAAGAAAATACGACAACAAATAGTGGAAAAAAGGTAGAGCATTAATAATATTGCTTTGTACACAAAATGTGAATTCCGTCAATTTTGTTGTGATTGTTTTTCCAAATGTTAAAAAATTTTCAAAATGAATTTACGATGATCTATCAGGCTTGAAAAAAAGTGTACTGGCAAGTACACTTTTAACGGCTTTCAGTAGTGGACACTGCTTGAATAAGCAAAGGTATATACATGCCCTATATGTTGCTTTTTATTGGTTGTATTTTTTTTGGATTAAGTGTGCTTGGTCTTTTTGTACCAAGACTTCAATCTATGGATCTCCTGAGCGTTCAAATATTGAGTGAACACCGATCAGATTATCTTAACTTTATTACGATCTTTCTGGCACGTGTAGGTGGTATGCCTTTTGTATGTTTTTTATCCTTTCTGGTATGTATATATCAGGCATGGTATAAAAAATATATTACTGTTATTTTCATTAGCGTGGGAGTTATTGGCAGTATCACCATGGGTTGGCTGCTCAAGTGGTGTGTTGACCGCCCAAGACCCCCACAGGTATATCATATTGTCGAAAGTTACGGTGCATCGTTCCCAAGTGCACACAGTGTTTATGCATCAACACTGGCCTGTCTGGCAATGATAATGTTATGCCATAAGCCCAACACTAACTCTCCTTCTATCATTTTGATCTCCTGTCTTTGGTTTATCTGTATGGGGCTTTCAAGAATATATGCTGGAGTTCATTTTCCAACAGATGTACTCGCCGGTTGGGGCATAGGTTTTATTTGGATTGCACTGCTTTGGCTCTGGTTATTACAAACACAAAGTAGGTTAAGTAAAAAACAAATATATTTTTAGATTTTATCTAACGAGGTGGAACAATGATGTCGGCTAAGCTTTGGGCTCCTGCCCTTACTGCTTGCGCATTAGCAACAAGTATCGCACTTGTTGGTTGTGGCAAAGGCTCCGATGAGAAACAGCAAGCTGCTGCTGCTCAGAAAATGCCGCCTGCTGAAGTAGGTGTTATTGTTGCTCAACCACAAAGTGTTGAACAAAGCGTTGAACTTTCTGGTCGTACTTCAGCATATCAAATTTCTGAAGTTCGCCCTCAAACAAGTGGCGTAATTTTAAAACGCTTGTTTGCTGAAGGAAGTTATGTTCGTGAAGGTCAGGCTCTTTATCAACTTGATTCTCGAACTAACCATGCAACGCTCGAAAATGCAAAAGCATCACTTTTACAACAACAGGCAAATCTAGCTTCCCTACGTACTAAGTTAAACCGTTATAAGCAACTTGTTTCGAGTAACGCTGTATCTAGACAAGAATATGACGACTTACTTGGTCAGGTTAATGTTGCAGAAGCACAAGTTTCTGCTGCAAAAGCTCAAGTAACGAATGCAAATGTAGATCTTGGTTATTCTACAATTCGCTCACCAATTTCTGGTCAGTCTGGACGTTCTTCTGTAACAGCTGGTGCTTTAGTCACTGCAAACCAAACTGATCCTTTAGTGACGATTCAACAGTTAGATCCAATCTATGTTGATATTAACCAGTCTAGCGCCGAGTTATTACGTTTACGTCAACAATTGAGTAAAGGTAGTTTAGACAATAGTAACAACACGAAAGTAAAATTGAAGCTCGAAGATGGTTCAACCTATCCAATCGAAGGACAACTTGCTTTCTCTGATGCTTCTGTAAATCAGGATACAGGAACGATTACTTTACGTGCCGTATTCTCGAACCCGAATCATCTGTTACTTCCAGGCATGTACACAACTGCACAGATTGTTCAGGGTGTAGTTCCAAATGCTTATCTGATTCCTCAAGCTGCAATTACCCGTTTACCGACAGGTCAAGCTATGGCGATGACTGTGAATGCAAAAGGTGCTGTTGAGAGTCGTCCTGTTGAAACTTCTGGTGTTCAAGGACAAAACTGGATTGTGACCAATGGTCTCAAAGCTGGTGATAAAGTGATTGTTGATGGTGTTGCCAAAGTTAAAGAAGGGCAAGAAGTATCAGCAAAACCTTACCAAGCTCAACCAGCAACCCCTCAAGGTGCAGCTCCAAATGCGACAAAGCCGGCTCAATCAGGTAAACCTCAAGCAGAACAGAAAGCATCTAATGCATAAGGGGTAGATTGAATGGCACAATTTTTTATTCATCGCCCCATTTTTGCGTGGGTGATTGCACTAGTCATTATGTTAGCGGGTATTCTCACGCTCACAAAAATGCCTATTGCACAGTATCCGACGATTGCACCACCGACTGTTACAATTGCTGCAACTTATCCTGGTGCATCGGCTGAAACTGTTGAAAACACCGTAACCCAGATCATTGAACAACAAATGAATGGTCTAGATGGTTTACGTTATATTTCATCTAACAGTGCGGGTAACGGTCAGGCCTCTATTCAATTAAACTTTGAACAAGGTATTGATCCAGATATTGCACAGGTTCAGGTTCAAAACAAACTGCAATCTGCAACTGCCCTTTTACCTGAAGATGTTCAACGTCAAGGTGTGACAGTTACCAAATCTGGTGCAAGCTTCTTGCAAGTTATTGCATTCTATTCACCAGACAATACCCTTTCAGACTCAGACATTAAAGATTACGTAAACTCGTCAATTAAAGAACCACTTAGCCGTGTTGCTGGTGTTGGTGAGGTACAAGTCTTTGGTGGTTCATACGCAATGCGTATCTGGCTCGACCCTGCAAAATTGACTAATTACCAGTTAACACCAAGTGATATTGCGACTGCTTTACAAGCGCAAAACTCACAAGTTGCTGTAGGTCAGTTAGGCGGAGCACCAGCAGTACAAGGTCAAGTTCTTAACGCGACAGTGAATGCACAAAGCTTGTTGCAAACACCTGAGCAATTTAAAAATATCTTCTTAAAGAACACAGCATCAGGTGCTGAGGTTCGTTTAAAAGATGTTGCTCGTGTTGAGTTAGGTTCTGATAACTATCAATTCGATTCGAAGTTTAATGGTAAACCTGCTGGTGGTCTTGCAATTAAAATTGCAACTGGTGCCAACGCACTTGATACCGCTGATGCTGTTGAACATCGTTTAACCGAATTACGTAAGAACTATCCAGCAGGCCTTGCAGATAAACTGGCTTATGACACTACTCCATTTATTCGTCTTTCAATTGAAAGTGTTGTACACACATTAATTGAAGCGGTAATTTTAGTATTTATTGTCATGTTCTTGTTCTTGCAGAACTGGCGTGCAACGATTATTCCAACACTTGCTGTACCTGTTGTTGTATTAGGTACATTTGCTGTCATCAATATCTTTGGTTTCTCAATTAACACCTTAACCATGTTCGCTATGGTATTGGCAATTGGTCTTCTGGTCGATGATGCCATTGTTGTAGTAGAAAACGTTGAACGTGTAATGAGTGAAGAGCATACCGATCCGGTCACGGCGACTTCACGATCAATGGAACAGATTTCTGGTGCATTAATTGGTATTACAAGCGTATTGACAGCGGTATTCGTACCAATGGCATTCTTTGGTGGTACGACTGGTGTAATTTACCGCCAATTCTCGATTACCCTTGTAACAGCAATGGTCTTATCGTTAATTGTGGCGTTAACCTTCACGCCAGCACTTTGTGCAACAATTTTAAAACAGCATGATCCTAATAAAGAACCAAGCAATAATATTTTTGCTCGTTTCTTCAGAGGATTTAACAACGGTTTTGACCGCATGTCGCATAGCTACCAAAATGGTGTTAGCCGCATGCTTAAAGGCAAAATCTTCTCTGGCGTACTTTACGCTTTAGTGATTGGCCTATTGGTGTTCTTGTTCCAAAAACTCCCATCTTCATTCTTACCAGAAGAAGATCAGGGCGTGGTCATGACACTTGTACAATTACCACCGAATGCAACGCTTGATCGTACGAATAAAGTTGTTGATACCATGACAAACTTCTTCATGAATGAAAAAGATACAGTGGAATCTATTTTCACCGTTTCAGGTTTCTCATTCACGGGTGTTGGTCAAAATGCTGGTATTGGTTTCGTTAAATTGAAAGACTGGAGTGAACGTACTTCACCAGAATCTCAAATTGGTGCGTTAATTCAGCGCGGTATGGCATTAAACATGATCGTCAAAGACGCATCTTACATTATGCCATTACAGCTTCCAGCAATGCCTGAACTCGGTGTAACTGCTGGTTTTAACTTGCAGCTTAAAGACTCAAGTGGTCAAGGCCATGAGAAACTGATTGCCGCACGTAACACAATTTTAGGTTTGGCTTCACAAGATAAGCGTCTTGTAGGGGTACGTCCTAATGGTCAAGAAGATACGCCTCAGTATCAAATTAATGTAGATCAGGCTCAAGCTGGTGCTATGGGCGTTAGCATTGCTGACATTAACAACACTATGCGTATTGCATGGGGTGGCTCATACATTAACGACTTCGTTGACCGTGGTCGTGTGAAGAAAGTTTATGTTCAAGGTGATTCGGGTAGCCGTATGATGCCTGAAGACTTAAACAAGTGGTATGTACGTAATAGCAAAGGCGAAATGGTACCGTTCTCTGCATTTGCTACAGGCGAATGGACATATGGTTCTCCTCGTCTTGAACGTTATAACGGCGTGTCATCGGTTAACATTCAAGGTACACCTGCACCTGGCGTAAGTTCTGGTGATTCTATGAAAGCCATGGAAGAAATTATTGCTAAGTTACCATCTATGGGCTTACAAGGTTTCGACTATGAATGGACAGGTTTATCACTTGAAGAACGTGAGTCTGGTGCTCAAGCTCCATTCCTTTATGCTCTTTCATTGTTAATCGTTTTCCTTTGCTTGGCTGCATTATATGAAAGCTGGTCTATTCCGTTCTCGGTTTTACTTGTAGTACCACTTGGTATTATTGGTGCAATCGTCTTGACTTACTTGGGTATGATTATTAAAGGAGATCCAAATCTCTCAAATAACATTTACTTCCAAGTAGCGATGATCGCGGTAATTGGTCTTTCTGCAAAAAATGCGATCTTGATTGTTGAGTTCGCAAAAGAGTTGCAGGAAAAAGGCGAAGACCTACTTGATGCAACTTTACATGCTTCAAAAATGCGTTTACGTCCAATTATTATGACCACCCTTGCCTTCGGTTTTGGTGTACTTCCACTTGCCCTTTCAACAGGTGCTGGTGCAGGAAGTCAGCACTCAGTCGGCTTCGGTGTACTCGGTGGCGTACTCAGTGCAACGTTCTTAGGTATCTTCTTTATCCCTGTATTCTATGTGTGGATTCGTAGTATCTTTAAGTACAAACCAAAAACCATAAACACTCAGGAGCATAAATCGTGATGCAAAAAGTATGGTCTATTTCAGGTCGTAGCATTGCGGTATCTGCACTTGCGCTTGCTTTGGCAGCTTGTCAAAGCATGCGCGGCCCAGAACCAGTCGTGAAAACCGATATACCACAAAGCTATGGATATAACAGCGCTTCTGGTACGTCTATTGCAGAACAGGGTTATAAACAGTTCTTTTCTGACCCTCGTTTGCTCGAAGTGATTGATTTGGCTCTTGCCAACAACCGTGACTTACGTACAGCAACGCTCAATATTGAACGTGCTCAACAGCAATATCGAATTACTCAAAACAACCAGCTTCCGACAATCGGAGCAAGTGGTAGTGCAATTCGTCAGGTTTCTCAAAGCCGTGATCCGAATAACCCCTACTCTACCTATCAGGTGGGTTTGGGTGTAACTGCCTATGAGCTTGATTTTTGGGGCCGCGTTCGTAGCTTGAAAGATGCTGCATTAGATAGTTATCTTTCAACGCAAAGTGCACGTGATTCGACACAAATCAGTCTGATTAGTCAGGTTGCTCAAGCATGGTTGAACTATTCTTTTGCATCGGCGAATCTAAAGCTTGCAGAGCAAACGCTTAAAGCACAGCAAGACTCTTACAACCTCAACAAAAAACGTTTTGATGTGGGCATCGACAGTGAAGTTCCACTACGTCAGGCACAGATTTCTGTAGAAACTGCGCGTAACGATGTAGCGAACTACAAAACTCAGATGGCTCAAGCACAAAACTTGTTGAACTTGTTAGCAGGTCAATCGATTCCGCAAAACTTGTTGCCAAACCAACCTGTTAAACGCATTACTCAACAGAATGTATATACAGCTGGTTTACCAAGCGACTTGCTTAACAACCGTCCAGATGTAAAAGCTGCCGAATATAACTTAAGCGCTGCTGGTGCGAATATTGGTGCTGCAAAAGCACGTTTATTCCCAACAATTAGCTTAACGGGTTCTGCAGGTTACGCATCGACTGACTTAAGTGATTTATTTAAGTCTGGTGGATTTGTGTGGTCAGTTGGGCCAAGCCTAGACTTACCAATCTTTGACTGGGGCACGCGTCGTGCGAATGTAAAAATTTCTGAAACCGATCAGAAAATTGCATTGTCTGATTATGAAAAATCAGTTCAGTCTGCATTCCGCGAAGTTAATGATGCGCTTGCAACTCGTGCCAATATTGGTGAACGTTTAACAGCTCAACAACGTCTAGTAGAAGCAACTAACCGCAACTACACATTATCAAATGCTCGCTTCCGTGCTGGTATTGATAGTTACTTGACAGTTCTTGATGCACAACGTTCATCTTATTCAGCAGAACAAGGTTTATTGTTGCTTCAACAAGCTAACTTAAACAACCAAATCGAGTTATATAAAACTCTAGGTGGCGGTTTAAAAGCAAACTCTTCAGATACAGTGGTTAATCAACCATCAAGTGCTGAACTTAAAAAGCAATAAGTTTTAAATAACTTATCTATAAAAGCTCACTTCGGTGGGCTTTTTTATTGCATCTCATGCGAATATTTCTTATCTTGAAAGCTTAAGAGATTTAGATTGATAAAAAATAATGTTACTGAGTAATTTAGAAAGTGTTCCGGGCCACCAGATTTTAAAACAGCTTGATGTTGTTTATGGAAGTACAGTCCGTAGTAAGCATGTTGGCCGTGACTTGATGGCGAGTTTAAAAAATATTGTGGGTGGTGAACTTACAGGTTATACCGAATTATTAGAAGAATCCCGCCAAGAAGCCATGAATCGTATGATTGCCAAAGCCCAGCAACTGGGTGCGAATGCAATTGTCGGCATCCGTTTTTCAACTTCAAATATTGCTCAAGGTGCTTCCGAACTATTTGTATATGGCACGGCAGTTGTCGTACAGCCTCAAGCACCCCATCTACCAGATCCATTTAGTGCATAGGTAGAAAATGGAAAATCTTATTTTTCAGCTTGTTATTTTTCTGATTCTTTTCAGTATTGGTTGGGGTTTTGGGCGCCATATTGAACGAAAACATTTGAATGAACTTCTAGAAAAAGAGCAACGACTGGCCCATATCAGAATTGATACGAATCGTTTTGCGACGAGTGATCAACTAGGCCACTTTATTAGCAGTAATGTTGTGATTTCTCACGATTACTTTAAATATGTATTGGCATCCATTAAGAATGTTTTGGGTGGTCGCCTCACCAGTTATGAAAGTGTGGTTGAGCGTGCTCGCCGTGAAGCAATTGTTCGTTTAAAACAACAAGCCCATACCGCAGGAGCTAACCATATTATGGGAGTTCGGCTGAGTACAACCGAACTAGGAATGCAAGGTGGAATGGTCGAAGTCTTTGCCTACGGTACAGCAGTAAAAGATTAATACTGCCCTACATTAGAAAAATGAATGCGTGGATTGCCAATATTTTTAGTTAAATGTTGGCAAATTCTGGTAATTTTCCAACTGTCCTGTTGTTTTGCCAAAGTAAAATAATAACGACCAAAAGAGTGAAAATAATCATTTTCTGAAAAACGATAAATTTGATAATTACATTCTAACCATGCTTGATCTTGTTCAATACGGATGATCGGATTACTTAAGTTATGTTGCAATCTGAGATGGGACAACGCCTGTTGCCGAGAACCTTTATATTCATGACAAGACACGACACATAAAGGCTCTCCCCTAAACTGGAAATAGTCCACCTCAAGTTGATCTGCCAATAACTCATCAAAAGCGTCCCAATTTTTCTGGTCAAAGACCAATTGAAAACGCGTAATGACTTCTAAAATACGGTGATAATCTTGATCCATGGTGAACCTTCTATGCGGGTTTTCCATCAATTTAGCACGGCAAAATCACTTTTTTATTTTACTTTTGTTTTCCGAATCATTTTATAGAGAAGTTTTGGTGACATCCGAGAAACGATAACCCCTAGTTTTTCTTTTGCTCCACCAACAACAATATATTCTTGGCCTTGCATTAATGCTTTTACAGATTGCTCTGCAAATACATCTGCCTCTAAACCATTCTCGATGGCTTCATCTTGATGACCTTGAGGTTGCCCAGCACCATTTAGTGCATTAAAAGAAACATTAGTTTTTACAAAGCCAGGGAAAATAACGGAAACTTCAACACCTTGATCTGAGACCTCGGCACGTAAACTATTGGCCCACATGTGAATTGCAGCTTTAGCAGCCGAGTAGCTTGCACGGTACTGCGTTCCTAATAAACCTGCCACACTCGACACAAATACAACTCGACCAGACTTTTGTTTTAGCATGGTCGGAAGCACAGTTTTGGTTAATGCCACTTGTGAGAAATAGTCGACTTCCATAATGGCGCGTTCAGTTGCCATCGTCGTATCTTCAATTAAAGCACGTTGGCTTAAGCCTGCATTATTAATAAGCCAGTCAATTCTGCCTTTCGCTTTTAAAATCTGCTCATAGGCTTCTTGTACCTGCTTTTCATCAGTAATATCTGCAACCACAGATAAATGTTGATCTGGATTTAACAAACCCACTCGAACTGCTTCTAATTCATCAAAACGACGAGATGTCAAAATCACCTCTGCACCTTGCAAAGCCAACTCCCCAGCCAAGGCCTTGCCTAAACCAGAAGATGCTCCCGTAATCCATACCACTTTATTTTGCAAAGTATCAAGTTTGGCCATGCTTTATGTTCCTATTATCTTTTTAAATTATGCAGCTTGATGCATGAAGGCCAAAAAGTGGTTGATATAATGAGTTGCTGTGGTCTGATCGACCTGTGTACCTAACTTTTCCAAACGTTTATAGCCTAAATGCGTCGTCATGTTGATCACCCCATTCAGGGTTTTATCGACAACTAAATTAAATTTTAAACGCTTTTTAGGTTCACGTACTAGGCTTGTTACGCCTAAATCTACAATTTGAATGAGGGTCTCAAAAGCAGCTGCCACACTCTGCATATTCCCATCACGAATTTGCTGAGTCAGGGTTTCGGCTTGTTGAACGAGTTGAAGCGTAACTGGGTAGGTAATATAAACCTGTTGTCCCTGCTCTTTCATCAGAGATGTCATGTAATCGACTAAAGGTAAAAGACGTTCATTTCCAAAGAATGAAACTGACCAAGGCATATATTTTCGAAAAGTCTCTAAAACTTGCTGAATCACTTTTTCAGACTCAGCTTGCTGTTTTGGAGACATAGTTGTATTCCCTGACTGTAAAAGTACAGAAAAAACCTGCTCAATAATTTCACAAGAAAGGTCAGACAATACATCCCCTAAGGGTTTTGCCTGACTTTGGCTTACCCCATCATGCAGTTTTTGCCGAATGGTCTCGAATTGGGTATAAGTTGAATCGGAAATTTTCAAAAAAACTTCATAACTCATGAGTAGCATCCTTTTTCAATTCTTTTGTAATTTTTGTGCCGTGTCTCTACACGATTAAATTGTGATCCATCTTTCATAAATCTACCGTTTTTTGAAAAAAATACAAAACCGTTTATCTGTTTTCAGCACATTAATTTCGAGGCATTTTTTTGCTACAATAGGTGCAATTTTTTATGCATATTCGATCTAAGCTACTATGACTGACGCTCAAACCGCTCAAAATATTGCGACCACATACGATCCAACCGAGATCGAAAAGAAGTGGTACCAAACGTGGGAAGAACAAGGTTACTTCAAACCTTCTGGTCACGGTGAATCATTCTGTATCATGATTCCACCACCAAACGTCACAGGTAGTTTGCATATGGGCCATGGCTTTAACAATGCCATTATGGATGCCCTCACCCGTTATAACCGTATGATGGGTAAAAACACTCTGTGGCAACCGGGTACTGACCATGCGGGTATTGCAACTCAAATGGTTGTTGAGCGTCAACTTGGCTTACAAGGTGTGACTCGTCATGACTTGGGCCGTGATAAGTTCATCGAAAAAGTTTGGGAATGGAAAGAACAATCTGGCGGCACAATTACGAAACAAATTCGTCGCTTAGGTTCATCTGTAGACTGGTCACGTGAACGCTTCACCATGGATGATGGTCTATCAAACGCAGTTAAAGAAGTTTTCGTTCGTTTGCACGAAGACGGTTTAATTTACCGTGGTAAGCGTCTTGTAAACTGGGACCCTAAACTTCAAACAGCTCTTTCTGACCTTGAAGTAGAAAGCAAAGAAGAAAAAGGCTCGCTTTGGCACTTTAAATATTTCTTTGAAGACAAATCAGTTAAAACTCAAGATGGCAAAGACTATTTAGTAGTTGCAACGACTCGTCCTGAAACTTTACTGGGCGATACGGCTGTTGCTGTTCACCCTGAAGATGAGCGTTATGCACATCTTGTTGGTAAAAATATTGTATTGCCAATTACTGGTCGTTTAATTCCGATCGTTGCTGACGACTACGTTGAAAAAGATTTCGGTACTGGCTGTGTAAAAATCACGCCTGCTCATGACTTCAATGACTATGATCTAGGTAAACGCAATAGCTTGCCAATCATTAATATCTTCAACAAAAACGCCGAAGTTTTAGGTGAGTTTGAATATATTGCCAAAGCTGGCGAACAAATTTCTAAAACCATTACTGCACCTTCGGAATACGCTGGTTTAGAACGCTTCGTAGCACGTAAAAAATTAGTTGCTCAAGCTGAAGCTGAAGGCTGGTTAGATCAAATCCAACCGTATGACTTAAAAGCTCCACGTGGCGACCGTTCAGGCGTAATCATTGAGCCATTATTGACTGACCAATGGTACGTAAAAATTGCTCCGCTTGCTGAACCTGCAATTGAAGCAGTTCAAGATGGTCGTATTAAGTTTGTTCCAGAACAATATAGCAACATGTACATGGCGTGGATGCGTGACATTCAAGACTGGTGTATTTCACGTCAGCTTTGGTGGGGTCACCGTATTCCAGCTTGGTACGATGCGAATGGCAACATCTATGTTGGTCGTAATGAAGAAGAAGTACGTACGAAAAACAACATCGCTGCTGACGTTGAACTTAAACAAGACGAAGACGTTCTTGATACATGGTTCTCTTCTGCACTTTGGACTTTCTCAACTTTAGGTTGGACTGGCGATGCGAAGCAAGACGATGTAAATGATTTCTTAAAAACTTTCCATCCAACAGATGTGTTGGTGACTGGTTTTGACATCATTTTCTTCTGGGTTGCCCGTATGATCATGATGACCCTACACTTCATGAAAAATGAAGATGGTTCATCTCAAGTACCATTCAAGACTGTTTACGTTCACGGCTTGGTACGTGATGGTGAAGGTCAAAAAATGTCGAAGTCTAAAGGTAACGTACTTGATCCATTAGACTTGATTGACGGTATTGATTTAGAAAGCTTAGTTGCAAAACGTACGACTGGCCTAATGAACCCGAAAGATGCGGCGAAGATTGAAAAATCAACGCGAAAAGAGTTCCCAGAAGGTATTAATGCCTATGGTACTGACGCAGTTCGTTTCACGTTCTGTGCGCTTGCAAACACTGGTCGTGACATCAAATTCGACTTAAAACGTGTTGAAGGCTACCGTAACTTCTGTAACAAAATCTGGAACGCAACTCGTTTCGTTCTGATGAATGTTGAAGGTCAAACTGTTGGTACTGACGCTCGCCCTGATCTTTGGGAACTTCCAGAACAGTGGATTATGAGCCGTCTGCAAAAAGCAGAAGCTGCCGTACACCAAGCGTTTGCAACTTACCGTTTAGACCTTGCTGCACAAGCGATTTATGACTTTATCTGGAATGAATACTGTGACTGGTATGTTGAGTTAACTAAACCAGTTCTGAACGATGCAGAAGTTGCGGAAGAGCGTAAAGCTGAAGTACGCCGTGTATTGCTTGCAGTAATGGAAGCTTCTTTACGTTTGGCACATCCGTTAATGCCTTATTTGACAGAAGAAATCTGGCAGACTCTTGCACCAATGCTTGGTCAAGGCGGCCCAACGATTATGACTGCTCAATACCCTATTCCTGAGCAAGCAAAAATCAACGAACAAGCTGAAGCAGACATGCAATGGCTCCAAGGTTTGATTGGTGCGGTACGTAACATTCGTGGTGAGTTGGGCTTAGGTAATGCGCGCTTGTTACCAGTATTACTTCAAAATACATCTGACGCTGAACGTGAACAAATCATTCGTATTGAAGCATTGTTCAAAGCATTGGCTAAAGTTGAAAGCATTGAGTTCTTGAATAAAGACCAAGAGCCACCATTGTCTTGCTCTAGCGTTGTTAGCCATGCATCGGTATTTGTACCAATGAAAGGTTTAATTGACCCTAAAGCTGAGCTTGCTCGTTTGCAAAAAGACTTAGATAAAATCCAAAAGCAACACGACCAAATCGCGGGCAAACTTGCAAACGAAGGCTTTGTATCTAAAGCACCAGCAGCGGTTGTTGAAGGTGAAAAAGCGAAGCTTGCTGAGTTTGCTGCTCAGTTAGAGAAAGTTAAAGCGAATATGGAGCAGATTGCTGCGCTTTAAAGTGTTGTTAATTTAATCTAATTTGTGTATAAAGGGCTGATTATTCAGCCCTTTATTATTAAATATGATTCATGTAGCTTTAGATACGAGTGGAATTGGAAAAAATAAAAGTCAAAAAGATGCTTCTTATTTAGCTCTTAAACGGTTGATAAAAGCAAATCAGTTAACTATTCATGCACCTTATGTAGTACAACGAGAATTAGAAACACAAGAATTAGAATATTATTTAAAAGAATACCGACTACTCAAAGAAAGTCTTAAAAAATTCCTAAGAGTTCCAAAATCAGAATTAGTACATGAAATTATCAACGATATTCAAAAAAAAATTGAAGAGTCAGAAATTACTATTAATAACGATGCTGAGTCCTTCTCAAAATCTTGGTTAAATGGGCTAAATGCAAATATACAGCAAATTGACAATAATCAGACAATTTCAGCATTAGAGGCTTATTTTAGAGGAACACCTCCTCTAACATCTCCTAAAAATCGTGAAGATATTCCCGACAGTTTTATATGTCGAGGAATAGAAGAAATAAAGAAGATATGTCCAAATTTAGTTGTCATCGCAAACGATAAAAAAGTAGTAAATACATTTTCTAAATTGCCTAATTATTTAATATTTCACACTATAGAAGAATTGATTTTAAGTACTGAAATACAAGCAAAGTTAAAAGGATTAGATATTATTGATAGCCAAATTGGAAATTTATTATCTTTTATCCAACGTTCAGAAGTAAAAAATCCAACAATTCATGATTTTTTAGAAGATAAGATTAGTGATGCAATCTGGAACATTAAAATTCATGATGTTTCTTATTCTAATGATGAAAACGAAGCAACAATATCTTCAGCATATAGTGGAAATAACATAACTCTAGATTTAAAAAATCCGATTCATTATGGTGAAGATCAAATTGGTTTTCGTTTTGACTTAGAAGTAGAAGCAGAAATCGAATACTTCATTGATAAATATGAGTATTATAATCGTCTTGATGATGAGTGGGCTGTTCATGTTAGTGATTGGAACGACCATGTATTTGAAGCTTCTGAAAGACATTCTCTCAATGTTTCTGGAATTGTTTCAATCAAAATTGATACGACTTCATTAGATTTAAGTGAAATTTCTCAACTTGACGACGAAAAATTCGATGACTACTTTCACGATGTCTACAGAGAAGCTGAACTAAATATCGAAGCTATTGAGGAAATTACTTTAACTCTCTAATATTCTTCATCTTAGCCCTCTCCTTCCTATAGTGAGAGGGAGAGAAAAGCTTTAAAGCACCCCATGCCCCAATAACATCTCCACCCCACTCACCCTTTTCATATGCTTTAAACGTTCCTTTTCCCACTTCACCTGTTGCTTTAACTCAGCACAGTCAGCATCTACAGCTTTATACACATCGCTGATATGTACATTATCTGCTTTCACATTCTTAGCTAACTGAAAAGAATCCAAAATCTCAGCAATTTGACTTTCAAGCTGCTGACTTTGTGCATCTAAAGCGAGCTTATAAAACCTTAATTGCTCGGCAGATAATTCTTTAGTCCCTACTCCTTTATTCTGTTCAAGCTGTAACTGGAGTTTGAGTAAATAAAATAAATCCTGCTTTTCATAGGCCTGACTTGCTTGTTGGAACAACTCCGTTTTTTCTTCTTTCTTCGTTTCATCTTGCTCACGGTCTGGGTGAATCATCGCGGCAATTTTTAAATAAACCGTTTTAAGTGACTGCGCTGCCATCTGCTCGGCTTGTTCACGTTTCTGTTGTTGCCTTTGCTGTTTGGCTTGCTCTCTCGCTTGTTGTTGCTCAGCCGCATACTGCTCAAAGTCTTCTTCAAATTCTGAACTTTGATCATTACTTTCTTCATATTCAAATTTTATGGGATAAGCTTTTTTATTCTTTTTTGCCGATTCCGCAGCATGTTGTTGATAAAAGGTATCAATCTGCTTCACTAACTCCAACTGTTCAGCAGGCAACATTTTGGAGCGCTTCAACATGTGTGCAAGCTGGGCAATTTTTTCGTCTAGTTGTTGCATATCCACTTTGGAAAACTCGTGGCTATGCAACATATTCCAAAGTTGCTCTAACTGCTGAAATAAGACTTCATGCAAATCGCTATACACAGGCATCAATTTTTGCCGAATGTGCTGTTGGATCTCAGCTTGCGCATTTTGCCATGTGCTAAGGCTAACTTTTTGCTGCTCTATTTTATCAATCAGGCGATTCAGTTTTTTCTGCTGCGCAGACGGTTCAGACCTTTGCTGTAAGCTAACTTTGAGATCAAAGGACATACTCATCCACCTGAAAAAGAAAAAAGTGTAGCAATAATCAGATGAGGAAGGTAGCAAAGCATTCTTTAAATAAGAATCGGCACGTTAATTTTTAAAAAATAGAACGTGTCTTACCTAAATGTTTATAACTTAAGAGATCCACCAAATCACTACTGGTAAAGTCACAGCTGCACATAAGGTTTGAAAGCTGATTACTGCTGCCATGAGTTGGCTGTCGCCACCCAAAACTTTGGTTAAAATGTATGATGCAGAAGCAGTCGGTAACGCAAAGAAAATGACTAAAATTTGTGTTTGTAGACTTGGTAAACCAAACCACATGCAGACCACATAGGCTAAAGCAGGCACTGCTAAAAGTCGTGCAAAAGTGTCTGCCGCCAACACGACAATATCTTTTTTAATTTGCATAAACTGTAAAGCTGCGCCCACACATAACAGACCCAGTGGCAAACTCGATGCTGAAAAAAGTTTAATAAAGTTAGCAATGCCGTCCCAAATCGGGATGTGAAGTGCATTGACTACCGCTCCCACCACACACGATGCAATTAACGGGTTTTTAAGAAGCGCAATCAAAACAGGCTTAATCGCCATGTGTTCTTTAGAAGTTAGAGCAAGCACCGAAATAACGTTCACAAGTGGAATGCAAAGCGCCAATAAAATTGCCAGAATTGCCATTCCTTCACTTTTAAAAAGCGAAGTCACTAACGCCAAACCAATATAAGTATTAAAGCGAACCATACTTTGTACATGCACTCCAAAACGTGCAGGTGGTATGTGCCAAAACACACGAAGTAGGTACAAGAAAATGGTGACTGCCAAAACTACAATCAACATGGCAATGATGGCTGTACTCAAGCTTTGTAAGTCAATTTTCGCAGTCGATAGCGTACTAAAAAGCAAAGCGGGAAATAAAATATAGTAATTGAGCTTCTCTGCCCCAGTCCAAAACTCATCGCTAAAAAAACGATATTTTTTAAACAGGTATCCCGATGCAATTAATGCAACTAAGGGAAAAAGAGATAAAACAATGCTATTCATTTCTTTACTCGAGTTTGGTTGAAGGGCTTGCTATTTTTTGGCAATTCCTTTGGCTTACTCATATATTAAAGATAATGAAAACTCATGATAAAATGAGTTTTTACTCATAACAAATACAACATGACATTTACCCAGCTTGAAATTTTCGCACTTATTGCTGAACTAAAAAGCTTTACTGCTACAGCAGAAAAGCTGGGAATTTCGCAGTCGGCAGTTTCTCATGCCCTTAAGTCATTAGAACAACAATGGGGCATTAACCTCATTTCAAGAACTCAAAGTGATATTGAACTGACTACAACAGGCCAGCAGTTACTCACTCATGTAAAAGAGCTATTGAGTATTTCCAACACATTAGAAAAAGAAGTGGCTGCGATCCATGGATTAAATGAAGGCACATTACATATCGGATCTTTTGGGGCTTCATCATCCATTTATCTATTGCCTGAAATTTTAGAAAGCTTTCGGCAGCGCTACCCTAAAATCGAAATTTATATCGATGAAGGTGAGGATAAAGAAGTAGCTCAATGGTTATTGGAACGGCGTATAGAAGTCGGTTTTTTGATTATGCCAGATGAGCGGTTCGATACATTCCCTTTAATCGAAGACCGTTTTGTTGCCCTAATTCCGAATGGTTACCCACTGGCGCAACAACTCTATATTGATCCAGCACAACTAGAAAACTGCCCTTTTATCATGACAATGGCAGGCAGTAGACATCAGGTCGAATTAATTTTAAAAAACTTTAATGTGAAACCAGACATCAAATTTTATGTGTCACAAATTCTGAGTATCGTTAGCATGGTCCACAACCAGTTAGGTGTTTCCATTGTGTCTGATATGGTAATTACTAAAGAGTTACTCTCACTCTATCCAAATGTAGTTAAACGCCCTTTTAAACCGAACCTTAAACGTTCTATTGGACTCGCAGTGAAAAATAAAAAGCATATGAGTCCAGCTGTGAAAGCATTTATTGAAGTTGCTCAGGAAGTTTGGTCGGATCATTAGTTCAAATACAAATAACTCTTTTAAATTTTAATAACGAACTTTTTTAGGTCAATTTATAAGCGTATTAGATGATTTTTAACATAAAAGCATGAGGATCGCCCTTATCTCGAGCAATTCAACGCACCATTTGTCGCCAAAACCCCATTATCCAATCTAAATTGGTGCGCTTATTGCATATTCACTTTTATGCAATTGAGTTTGTTTCGACAAACTTAGGTTTTTAGATTCCTTAAATCTATTTTGGTGCAATTTACAGACCCAGATTTGTTCCAAAATGGAATTTAGCACTTTTTTCGAGCATGCTATGCAAAATGTAGATCTATTTTTCTTATTACTTGGTGCTGTTTTGGTTCTTGCCATGCACGCAGGTTTTGCATTCTTGGAACTTGGTACGGTTCGCCATAAAAATCAGGTGAACGCACTAAGTAAAATTCTGACTGACTTTGCCCTTTCAGCAATCGCATATTTCTTTGTTGGCTACTACATTTCTTATGGCCAGCATTTCTTCCATGATGGTACGGTTTTATCAAGTGATCATGGCTACAACCTTATGCGTTGTTTCTTTTTACTCACTTTTGCTGCTGCAATTCCTGCCATTATTTCGGGTGGTATTGCTGAACGTGCAAAAATGCGTTCACAAGCGATTGCAACCCTCGCTTTAGTTGCGCTGGTTTATCCATTTTTCGAAGGCATGGTCTGGAATGGCAACTATGGTCTGCAAAAGTGGTTAGAAACTACCTTTGGTGCAGCTTTCCATGACTTTGCTGGTTCAGTTGTTGTGCATGCTATGGGTGGTTGGATTGCGCTTGCTGCGGTCATTTTATTAGGGGCGCGTTCTGGTCGTTATAAGAAAGATGGTCGCATAAGTGCTCACCCACCGTCTTCTATTCCATTTTTGGCGCTTGGTTCATGGATTTTAATTGTAGGCTGGTTTGGCTTTAATGTGATGAGTGCTCAGCGTGTTGATGCTATTTCTGGTCTAGTTGCCATTAACTCACTCATGGCAATGGTTGGCGGAACAATTACAGCAAATGCGATTGGTAAAAATGACCCAGGTTTCTTACACAACGGTCCACTTGCAGGCCTAGTCGCAATCTGTGCAGGGTCTGACATTGTTCATCCAATCAGCGCGCTTGTTATTGGTGGTGCAGCCGGTGCGATGTTTGTGTACCTATTTACCTACACACAAAACAAACTCAAAGTTGATGATGTGTTGGGGGTATGGCCGTTACATGGTGTGTGTGGTGCATTTGGTGGTATTGCAGTAGGTCTATTTGGTCAACAATGGCTTGGTGGTTTAGGCGGTGTTTCATTCATCTCGCAACTCATTGGTACAACACTTGCGATTGCCATTGCGCTCGTTGGCGGCTTTATTGTCTACGGCTTACTTAAAGCAACCATCGGTATTCGTTTATCTCAAGAAGATGAGTTTAGAGGTGCCGATTTATCCATTCATAAAATTTCTGCAAACTCTGAAGAAGGTATGTTCTAATTCAGTGATTGATAAGCAGGATTAAATATTCTGCTTATCATTATTTCAAAAGTTCTCACAGGCCAAAATGGCTAAAAAACCACCACATAATTTCTATAAGTAAATAATATATATCTATGAATCATCAATATTATTTTTAAAATCAACTTTATTTAAACATTAAAATTTGTTTAGTTTAAGAACAATTTAAGTTTTATTTTATGTAATGCCTTCAACTCACACTCAAATTGATTTTGCATCGCAATGAACCAACAAAAACAATTTTTTCAACTTCAGCTTATTTTTCTAGCCCTTAGTTTTTTTATACTTTTATTTATATTTCCGGTGGGTGGGAAAATTGATATGTATTTCATCCACCCTTGGATGGATTCAACAGGTCATTTTTTTAATCGGGACAATTGGTACCTTGTACGGCTTAACCATGAAATCGTAAAACAAATCATCACCACCGTTTATGTCATCTTTTTAGGTCTGTGGATTGCGTCATTCAAAGTAGAAAAATTGAAGCTTTACCGCTGGCAATATGGCTATATGTTTTTTGTGAGCATGATTGGTAGCGGTATAGTTGGCTTATTAAAATCACAATCTGCTCACGCCTGCCCTTGGAATATGGTTCATCCGACTGCTTTAAGTTATGTGTGGGACTTTACTTCTACACATGGTCATTGCTTTCCAGGTGGTCATGCAAGCGCAGGCTTTATTTTAATGACAGGCTATTTTATTTATCGTCTTGAGCAACCTAAACGTGCCTATTTTTATCTTATCGCTGGCATCATCTTAGGCTTTTTGATGGGTTGGGGGCAAATGATGCGTGGTGCCCATTTCCTGAGCCATAATTTATGGACAGGTTGGGTAGTTTGGGCAATAAATATCTTATTTTACAGGATTTGTATTCACCGTTTTGAATTTGAAAAAAGAATCAAACAAGAACTTGTATAAATCAAGCTCTTGTTTCATGACTATGTAGAGTTTTAGGTAGTTTAACCAGAACAGAAAGCCCGCCAAGCTCTAAGCTTCGATCTAGCGTCAAAGTTCCACCTAAACGCTGAGTCGCTCGGTCAACAATTGATAAACCTAAGCCACTACCCACTTCAAGGTGGTGGTGTACACGATAAAAACGTTTTAAAACTTTATCATAATGTTCAGGATCAATACCTGCACCGCTATCTTCAATTTGTATACATGCATCGCCATCTGTAGCAGTAAAGACTGAAATATTTATCATTCCTTCATGAGGCGTGTATTTGATCGCATTATCAATTAAGTTAAAAATAATTGAGTGTACTGTTGGCTCAATACTATGCATTTCAATCGGTTCGTTACGTACAAATCCTAGGTCAATATCTTTTTGCATAGCTAAATTAACAAGCTGTTCAACACAATTTAAAGCGACATCATTGAGTTGAAAAGTTTTGGTCGGTTCAATCACACTTAAAGAAACATCTTGCTTAGCCAAAGCCAAAAGCTGTGTGACCAAATGCTGAATACGTGCTAATCCTTTACTCAGATTTTGCAAAGACTCATGCTCAGGAAGCTGACTAATTAGAATTTTAGTTTGTAAATTTAAGGCTGTAACAGGAGTTCGAAGTTCATGTGCAGCATCTGCAATAAACTGTTTTTGTTCCATTTGAGCCTTAGATATACGTTCAAACAGACGGTTCATTTCATCAATAGTCGGCAATAATTCTTGAGGATAGTCTAAAGCTTCAATTGGCGTTAATTCTTCCGAATCGCGATGAGTCAGTTCATTTTTAAAGTCATCTATAGGCTTTAGACCTCGACGAATAATTGCGGCTAAAGCAAAAATCGCAAATGGCAAAATAATTAGATAGGGAATGAACATACTTCCAGCAAGCTCCCAAGCAAAAGCTTCACGCACTCGCTCTTGTTGGCTTACCTGAATCTGATAATCTTTTAAAGGCAAAACGTAAGTTCTCACTACGCCTTGGCTAGTTTTATGCGAATAAAAACCAGCTTGTGCGACAGGTGGAACTAACAGATGTAAATGATGAGATAAATGGGCCTGATCTTTATAAGCCCAAATGTCTACAAATAGATCTTCTTCATGATAAGTTTTGTGAAAATCGAACTTACTACTTACTGTTTTCAATGGATATTCAGCTGTTCGTTCTGCTAAATAACGCATTTGAGTATCTAAAATTTCATCAACTTCTTGAAGTGCAACCTTATAAGCACTAAAAATTAATATACAACCTAAGATGACACTGAAAATTGAGGTGCCCCAAATCAGTCGTTTCTTTAATGAGTAATGCACTATTATGAAGTTCCAAAATTTAAGTTACGATTGCCCTAAACGGTAACCCAACCCTCGAATAGTTCGAATAAAGTCTTTCCCGAGTTTAGCCCTCAAGTGATGCACATATACTTCAATTGTATTACTGGTCACATCACTATCGAAATCATATAACTTATCTTCAAGATTTGCTTTAGAAAAGATTTTATTTGGGTGGCTCATTAAAGGAATAAGAATCGCCCATTCACGATTCGACAAATCGATCCGTTGCCCTTTAAAGGTTGCAATATGTTGTTCAACGTTTAAAACCAGATCACCACTTTGTAATAGTTGCTCATGGTTCGCAAGCTGAGCTTCCACCCCACTACGACGCAATAGCGCATGTATACGAGCAAGTAACTCATCAAATTCGTATGGTTTAATTAAGTAATCATCTGCACCATGGTTTAACCCATCCACGCGGTTTTGTAACTGGTCTCGTGCCGAAATGATTAAAACTGGAGTTGCAGCTCTCTGGCGAATTTGCTTTAAGACCTGCATGCCATCCATCATAGGCAGTCCCAAGTCCAAAAGAATTAAATCGAATTTATTTTTAGCCAACTGAGCCAGACCATCCAAGCCATTATTGACCCACTCCACCTCAAATTGATGATATTGCAGCAACGTTATTGTTGACTCTGCAATCATAAAATCATCTTCAATCATCAAGATTTTTGTCATGTTCTAGGCTCGCTTTAATTCACATGGGCACAAGAGTGCAGCATATCCAGTTGGGGGTTGATGACCTGAGTTTTTACATCTAACAAACTTAATAAGCTTGGAAATAAATTATCCTGACTTAACTTTTCTTTAGTTTGTTGGCCTAAACAACTCACTTGTGCAAGGTTGTGTTGTTTCCAGCTATCGGAAAACCACATAATCATTGGTACATGTGTTTGTTGACTCGGTGCGATTGCATACGGTGAACCATGTAAATATAAACCATGTTCACCAGTTGATTCACCATGATCAGATAAATACCATAAACCTGTTTGATATTTCGATAATTCTTTTAGTTTATTAATCATCTGACTTAATACATGGTCTGTATATACGATTGAATTATCATAGCTATTTACTAATTCGGTTGGAGAACAACCCTGTATCGCATTAGTATCGCAAGTCGGTTTAAACTTTTGATATTCCGCAGGCGCACGCTTGTAATAGGCTGGGCCATGACTGCCGACTTGATGTAAAACAATTAAACGTGGACGCGTGTCTTCTTTAGGAATAGTAGCTAAATACTCATTTAAGCTATCAATTAAAATATCATCATAGCATTCGCCATCTTTACACCATTTTTGCTTTAACTTTTCTGATATTTGATATTGCTCAACACGATCACAAGCACCTTTACAACCAGAATTATTATCAATCCAAGTCACTTGGTAACCCGCACGCTTTGCAATGTCCAATAGACCTTCACGATGACTTGCTAATTGCTCATCATAGTCAACACGTGGCATGCCAGAAAACATACATGGAACTGAAACAGCAGTTGCTGTACCACATGAACTTACTTGAGAGAAATTCAAAATATCTTGTTTAGAAAGTTCTTGATTCGTATTTTTAGCATAACCATTAAGTGAAAAACTTTCCGCACGAGCTGTCTCACCAACAACCAGCACCATTAATTTAGGCAGGTTCTTTTGTACTGACTGAACTTGATGAGCATCTTCACCATAATGTATTAATGGTAAGTTCTTCTTAGGTGCCTTCTTATGATAATAAGACATTAAAGAAGAAATAGTGTTTTGAGGAGAAATCATGCCTTTTAAATCACGATGTTCACGAAAAATAGCTGCAAAATCCACATAATATGTAAAAAGCAAAATACCGACAATTGCAAAAGAAGCGACAATTGAGCCGACTTTTTTCAACAACAAATGAGAGACTTTTTCTTTTTTAAGCTTTACTTGAGTAATTAAAATAATAGGTAAAACTACAAAGAAAACTGTCCAAAGTCCAAAGCGTAATGAAACTAAATCAGAAACTTCAGATACATCTGTTTGGATCATATTTTGAATCTGATCAGGCGAGATGATTACACCTAACGTATTAACAAAATAAGAGCTAAAACCACCAATGAAGACCAGCAAAATTGCAAAAAATTTAGCAGTCCATTTCCAGTTTAAAATCTGTAAAAGTGCATAGTAAGCAGCAACAACAATAACCACTGTAGCAGCTAAAAATAGAATAGCCTTTACTCCAAAATATGGAGTTAAAAGATGTACTTTGTTATAAAAACCAATATTTAGAATTGCACCTAACCAAATGGCTATAATGAAATTAAACATAAACAGTGAAATCTGTTTATTTTTTAATGTAGAAAAAAAATTCAGCATCTTGGGGAACTACAATCTTTTTATGATGCTTTACTGTAGAAATTGAAACTTAAAAATGACTTAAATAAAAAATGATCTAAGACAGATACTTAAAAAAAACACTTATTTTAAAATTTTTTCTAACAAAAAGACGAGGTTAGATTTAACCTCGTCTTTTTTAATTTTTAACTAAATATTGTTCTTAGAAACTATATTTAGCCATTAAACCAACACGGTTATCTTTGAAAGACTTACCATCAAAGGTATCACGCTTACCGTTAACGTATTCAACACCTAAATCAATTGGTTTAACTGGCGTATAAATCACGTTAAGCCATGCTTGTTGAACTTTTTCATTGCCTGCTGCATAGGCTTTAGCATAATCAGTACCATCATCAGCGAATTGAGCACCATACGCTAGAGTAGAACGTAAGTTAGGTAAAATCTTATAAGTTCCACCTACTTGTACTGCTACAAATTTATTTTGCTCGATATCACCATCTACTACGGTATAAGCCTTGTTGCTACCATATAAGTAGTTACTGTTACCTACAACATAAGATGCATCAGCAAATAGTTTTAAAGGATCAGATACTTTAAAGTCGGTACCAACCGCAACACCCCAGCCTGTTTGGTTGTCACTACCAGCTTTAGATTTATAGTTTTCAACTAATGCGCGAGCTGAAGCAGAACCCTTACCATCTGCATAACCTTGAGTAATTTTAGCAGTTAATACTGGTAAGCTATATTTAATACTGTCATTTATCCAAGCACCATCTGCATCTTTTTTACCAGTAAGACCAGAACTATCACCTCTTTCTGCCGATACAAACAATTGTGTAGCTGGTCCTAACTTGTAGTTATAACGCACTTGCGGAACACGTGTTGTACCACCACCAATGTTGGTCGAGAAATCGATCATTTCTGGTGCATGGCTCGCCAAGAAGTTAGATGTTGTTTGACCAAACAACCAGTTGTTATATGTTACATAAGCATGACGAACACGCAAAGAGCCATTTGAGTCTGTTGTTGAACCAGCAAAGTCGACTTCGAGTTTACCACCAACTTTGGCATCATTTACTGGAGCAGTAAAATCTAAACCAAGGCGTGTGGTTTTAGCAGTCGCACGTAATTTATCATGTGTTTTACCGTCTGACTTACTAACATCACCGAAGTCGTTATCCGCACCTTCAAGAATATAGTTAGCGTCACCACGAACAAAACCATATAGGTTCACATCAGCACCAGCTTTAGATTTAAATCCTGCTAACGGCGAAACTGGTTGTGCCTTAACTTCAGCTAACTGTACTTGCTGTTGTTGCTGTACTTGCTGCTGTTGTTGCTGCACTTGGCTTTGTTGTTGAATTAAAGCTTTTAAAGCCTCAACTTCTTTACGAAGCTGTTGAATTTCCGCTTTGTCGGAAGTTGCAGCATGTGCCCCACTCATCATTAAAGCTGTAACTGTAACAGCTAAACTTTTAATAACGAAAGATTTACGATTAAGGAATAGATCCATCAAAAACTCCAAAAATATATTTTATGTTGCCTATCCATGCCAAGTTGATTTACGCCATTAAATTAGGGCTAAAAAATCAACTCTCCTCCACTTTGGTTACATTAATTTTATTACCGCAACCAAAACCAATTTCAACGCTGTGCAAGACCAAAACCAATAACCAAAGACATAAAAAACATACTTTGACTTACAGATTTTTACCTTAACTTCATGTTGTAACGAATCCTACACAACTCTCTTATCTTATAGAATGATTAAATCGTTATTTCATTATTCTTTTTTAGACTTTAGGCTAACATCCAATCTAATTGAACATTTTTCTACCCATTTTGATTGATTCACATGATTTTTCTTGTTAACGAAATCCATTTTTACTCCAGTTAGCTTCCATTTGCTACCCAAACAAGATGGCATAATTAATAGAGCATTTAAATAGCTAAAAACATACATTTTTAAAAACATAGACAAAGGTATTAGATAATGACTAGATCACTCCTTAATCGATATTAAACTTCTTTATTTCATTTAGTTAACATTATTTTTCTTGTAGTTTTGCATGTTTCCAGAGGTAAATAGGCAGTAAAGTGATGACTCCAATAATGACAATAGCTATCAAATAATGGAAATAACCGAATGCATCTCCAAGCACGCCACTGAAACTATAAAGGACACCACTCACAGTCGCCATAACCGAAACCTGAAAGGTAAAATCTGTACCTGCATATTCCTTTCGACTGTAATGCATGACTAAGGTCAACATAACCACCAACAGCATTGCAGAGAATGCATCCTCTAAAGCATTGACTGTATAGATAGCCCAGACATTGAGTTGAATTTTCTGTTCGTAGGAATAAGCTAAATAGGTATAAGCTGCTAAGCTCATAATTTTAAATACTGAAAAAACAATTAAGGCCGTAGGTCTAGAAAAGTATTTAAGCAGCCAACCTGCAATTGCCGCCCCTGCCAGTGCCGCTACAGCACCGAGCATCGTGATATAAACGCCAATTTGAGTAAAACTTAGTCCCATATCAACCATTAAAGGTTTAAGTAATGGTCCAGCTAAACCATCTGCTACTTTAAAAGTAATCAGTACAACCAACCAAGAACGGAGCTCTTTATTTTGAGAGAAATAACTCAAGTAGGCCTTAATCTTTATGATTAACTTTTGTTGATTAAGTTGAGGTTCATTATTTGAATGAGAATTGTGTTTAGGTTCTTTAAATAATAAAACAGGTAAAGTATTTAAAAACACCAAAGCCGCTAATAACAAAAAAGTGGGTTGCCATGTCAACCAGTCTAAACACCAAAGTACGGCGCCTCCCCCAACAATAAAACCGAGTCGGGAACCGATCACCTGAAATGTATTTCCCCAATGTTGCTGGTCATGCTGTAACAAATTAACCGCCAAAGCATCGGTTGCAATATCTTGTGTTGCTCCTGTTAAGTTCATTAAAAGAAGCGAAATAAAAAAGGCAAATAAATAAAGAGGCTGGTCTAAAGCTTGAATGGGGAAAAAAGACAAAATACAAAGTACACCTACAGTTAAAAGTTGGGTAGGTAAAATCCAACTACGATAGTGCCCCAAACGGGAAAGTGCATGTTGATCAACCCACGGCGCCCAAAATATCTTGATTGACCAAGGCAACATGAGTAAGCCAAAACCACCAATATGGGCGAGTGACACACCTTGCGCCCTTAAAATAACGGGTAAGGCATGGGTCATAAACCCTACAGGCAGCCCTTGCGCCCAATATAAGGAAAATAGCAGAAGATAAAGATTTTGCTGCCGCCACATAGATACCTACTTTTTATTTCTTTAATGAGGAATAACATCAAATGTCATGTTGTTCTTACATTTTGCCAATGAAGCATATATTTCAAAAGATTAAGATTAAACAAGGACAAGTTAAAATTTAAAAAAATATGGATCAACATTTCCCTAATTTACCTCATTTGGTACCTCAACGCGGCACTGCGTTAAGCCGAGCACTATTTAAAAAACTTTTTTTAGCGCAAGGTTGGACAATTGAAGGCGAAATTCCTAATTATCCAAAAGCAGTTGCGATTATTTCACCTCATACGTCTAACATTGATGGGTGGTATGGTTTTCTTGCTATTTTCGGATTAGGTATCCAGATTACGGTTTTGGGTAAAGATGCTCTTTTTAAACCACCTTTTAAACGGGCGTTAGATTGGGCTGGTGTTATTCCAGTTAAACGTGACACAGCCAATGGACTAACTGAACAAGTCGTCACCACGATTCAAAAATATGACAAGATCTGGATTGGGATGGCACCTGAAGGCACACGTAAAAAAGCAAAAAAAATGAAAAGTGGTTTTTACCATATTGCCGCAAAAGCCAATATTCCAATTGTGATGTTTTCTTTTGATTATGACCATAAAACGATTCACTGCTTAGGTCACTTAGACCCAAGTGGAAACTATGATGAAGATCTACAAAAGATTTTTGACCGCTATGAAGGAAAAATTTCACCCAAAAATCGTAATTGGCTGGCCGAACCTTTACAAAATCTAGTGAAAAAAACCTAGCAAAAATTGAGCGAATCTGGTCTTATGGCCCTTCTTAATTTATCTCGACATAGATTATTTTTAAAGATGAAAATTGCTCAATTTGCCAGTATTGGATTTATCTCTCTAGCACTATTTGGCTGTGATAAATTTAGCAAAACACCAACGCCGACTACCTCAATTAAAGCCCGTGAACCTGTCATTGCGCTTGCTTTAGGTGGCGGTGGAGCAAAAGGATTTTCACATATTGGTGTGATCAAGGTTTTAGAGTCTCATGGAATTAAACCTAAAATTGTAACGGGTACCAGCGCTGGTAGCTTTGTTGGAAGTATCTACGCGAGTGGGCAAACACCTTATCAATTGCAAAGTCTGGCTCTGAAATTACAAGAGTCTGATATCCGTGATTTAACCCTTAATCGTCAAGGCATTATTCTCGGACAAAAGTTACAAGACTACGTTAACCGTAATGTTGGCAATAAACCAATTGAGAAGTTTCCAATCCGCTTTGCGGCTGTGGCAACTCGTCTTGATAATGGTCAAAAGGCAGACTTTATTAAAGGTAATGCAGGCCAAGCCGTACGTGCATCTTGCAGTATTCCTAATGTGTTCGTCCCTGCCACAATCGGCAATCAAAAATACGTAGATGGCGGCCTAGTCAGCCCAATTCCTGTAAAAACAGCTCGTGATATGGGTGCAGATATTGTGATTGCAGTTGATATTTCCGCGCGTCCAGCAGGTAACCGCCCAGCCAATATGTGGGGATTGCTTGATCAGACGATTAATATCATGGGCCAACAAAGTATTAATGAAGAACTCAAGCAAGCAAATGTGGTAATTAAACCTAAAGTTGGTCATTTAGGTACACTAGACTTGAAATCCAGTAATGAAGCAATTTTAGAAGGTGAAAAAGCTGCTCAAGCTCAAATGCGTCAAATTGAAGGTGCAATTGCAAACTTCAAAAAATCTCCAGCAGCATTTAAGCCCGCGCCACGCTCTAAATTCTAATTGAAGTGGTTTTTTTCTATCCACATTTCCTATCATCTGCTACAGTGGTAAAAGTGATATTAGTCACTTTTACCCATCATAAAGATATATAAAAGAGCAGATTTATGGAGTTTGTTGTACAACCTTGGCACTGGTTTGTATTGGGTATCTTACTTATTCTTTCTGAACTGATTCTACCTGCCTTTGCCGCACTCTGGTTTGGTATTGCCGCCATTATGGTGTGCATTCTCTATTGGTTATTTCCAGATATTAGCCTCACAACGCAAATTGTATTGTGGATAATATTATCAGTGCTATGCACCATTCTTTGGTTCAAGTTTATTAAACCCTTATCAATTGATAAAACGAAAGCGGGCTTACCACGTGAAGCAACAATTGGTCAAATTGGAATGGTTATTCAAACTGGTCTAGACCATGATCAAATTATTGTTCGCTTTCCAATGCCTATTTTAGGGGCCGATGAGTGGAATTGTCGGAGCACCACTCCTGTTAAAGTGGGCGATCGTGTCAGAGTGATTGACATTTCGGGTAACGACTTAATTGTTCAAACCCATGGTACTTCATAAACATTAAAGATAAAGAGAGGGTATTTTCATGCCAGTCGGTACTATTATTGTTTTAGCCTTTTTGGCTTTTGTAGGTGTTACCATTTTTAAAGGGGTTCGTATCGTTCCTCAGGGCTACAAATGGATTGTCCAACGTTTAGGTAAATATCACACTACTCTTAATCCGGGACTTAATTTTGTGATTCCCTATATCGATGAAGTGGCTTATAAAATTACCACGAAAGATATTGTGCTAGATATCCCGTCGCAAGAAGTGATTACACGTGACAATGCCGTATTGCTCATGAATGCTGTTGCCTATATTAATTTAACCACACCAGAAAAAGCAGTTTACGGTATTGAAAACTATACATGGGCGATTCAGAACCTTGTACAAACATCATTACGTTCTATTGTCGGTGAAATGGATCTAGATGATGCATTGTCTTCACGAGATCACATTAAGGCTAAGTTAAAAGCTGCTATTTCTGACGATATTTCAGATTGGGGCATTACCTTAAAAACTGTTGAGATTCAGGACATTCAACCGTCTCATACCATGCAAGCTGCCATGGAAGAGCAAGCTGCCGCAGAACGTCAACGTCGTGCTGCTGTTACTAAAGCCGATGGTGAAAAACAGGCTGCTATTTTAAGTGCAGAAGGTCGTTTAGAAGCCTCACGTCGTGACGCAGAAGCTCAAGTTGTTTTAGCTGAAGCCTCTCAACGTGCAATTGAAATGGTGACCAGTGCAGTTGGCGATAAAGAGATTCCTGTGGCATATCTGTTGGGTGAACAATATGTAAAAGCAATGCAGGATATGGCGAAATCTAATAATGCTAAAACTGTGGTTTTACCTGCGGATGTTTTAAATACAATTCGCGGTATTATGGGAAAACATAACTAATTCAATTACTTCAAATAAGTAATTAAAATCAAGACGGTGACTATCATGTCGCCGTTTTTTTATATTATTGGTTTTTTAATCTTTTCTGATCTTTCAAAGGTAGTTTCTTTACGACTAAATCATAAGAATCATGAATTAAATCTTGCAGTAAATCGCTTGTTAAGTTCTTATGCGGTGTAATCGAAATCCAGTGTTTTTTATTCATGTGATAACCCGGAATAATGAATGAATAAAGCTCCTGATATTCCTGACTTTTATACGGATCACACTTCACATTAATCATTTTGACGCCTGCGACTTCCGCCGTCAGCATGAACATTTTCTCTAAAATTTTAAAAACCTCATAGTCTGGACCAAAAGGATGAGTCTGTTGACTAAAAGGAAGATTACGCGCAATTTCAATTGCTTTTTGATGGAGTTGTTCACCATTCATTTTTTTCTCCTTTATTCATTTAGCATGAATAGAAGTTATGAATATTGATTTAATATTATTAGTTCGTACGCGCTAAAAGAAATTGTGAGATATCAACTAATTCTTTTGCATTATCACCAAAATGAGCTAAGGCCTCAAAAGCTTGATCGTGCAATTCTTTGGCATAAATCTGTGCTTGTTCGAGACCCATTAAGGCTGGGTAAGTCGATTTTTGCACTTGCTCATCCTTACCAGCAGTTTTACCCAAAGCTTCGGTACTCGAAGTAATATCGAGAATATCGTCTAACACTTGAAAAGCTAATCCAATCGTCTGCCCATATTGGCGCAATTTTGGAATTGCTTGATCCGTTCCAGAAAAGATAGTGACTGCACCCATCATAATTGCGGCCTGAATGAGCGCACCAGTTTTATTGCGGTGGATATTTTCTAGTTCGTCTTGAGCAATTTGCTTGCCTTCAGCTTGTAAATCTAACACCTGTCCAGAGACCATTTTAGAGCTGGCAGTTGCTAAAATCTGCATTTGTTTTAATACAATCGCGGCATCAGTACCCTGCCCTTGTTCATCGAACAAACGGCTACCTAAAACCTCAAAAGCCATCGATTGTAAAATATCACCAGCGAGTAAAGCAGTATCTTCACCAAACGCAACATGACAAGTCGGCTGACCACGACGCAGTAAATCATTGTCCATACAAGGCAAATCATCGTGCGCTAGTGAGTAACAATGAATGAGTTCGACTGCAACCGCAGCACGACGAGCGGCCGCAAAATTTGGATTTGGCTGTAAAGAAGCAGTGGCATAACATAAAGCCGGACGCACACGTTTTCCACCAAGCATAACTGCATGGTGTACTGCACTTTTTAAAGGCTCTGGAATTGAGAACGCGGCCAATGTCGTCAATAAATCTTGTTGAATACGTTGTTGAGCTTGTTTTAAAACATCCGCATTAACTTGAGAGAGTGATGACACAGTCGCCTCGATAAAATCAGTAGAGAAATTTTATTGAATGTAATGAAGCATTCATGCGCTACATCATACACGATTCACTGTGAAAAGTGGGTGCTGAGTTTTTAAAGGCAGGCGTAAAAAAGCCTCTACATAATTGAGAGGCTTTTTATTTAGAGGAAGTTTAGAAACTGTCACCCGGAACACGCACCCAACCTTCCATTAACACACGTGCACTACGACTCATAATGGCTTTTTTAACCGCCCATTGGTCATTAACAAGTTCAGCTTGAGCGCCAACACGTAATGTTCCAGATGGATGCCCAAAACGTACCGCTTCACGTTCGCCACCACCAGCCGCTAAATTCACCAATGTACCCGGAATTGCAGCAGCAGTGCCAATCGCAACAGCAGCTGTTCCCATCATGGCATGGTGTAATTTACCCATCGACAAAGCACGTACCAGTAAATCAACATCACCCTCTGAAACCGACTTACCACTCGATGCCGTATAGTTTTTCGGTTTAGAAACAAAAGCAATTTTTGGTGTGTGCTGACGCGCAGCTGCTTCTGAAATATCTTTAATTAAACCCATCTGTACCGCACCATACGCACGAATTTTTTCAAAACGTGCCAATGCAGCTGCATCACTATTAATATGATCTTGTAATTCAGTGCCTTGGTAACCCAAATCTTCTGCATTTAAGAAAATGGTTGGAATACCAGCGTTAATAAATGTCGCTTGGAAACGACCAATATCAGGAACGTCTAATTCGTCGACCACGTTTCCTGTCGGGAACATATCCCCGCCTTCTTCACCATCATCGGCTGGATCTAAAAACTCAATTTGAACTTCAGCGGCCGGAAATGTCACCCCATCCAGCTCGAAATCACCAGTTTCTTGAACTTGACCATTGGTAATAGGCACGTGAGCAATAATGGTTTTTTGAATATTTTTTTGCCAGATTCGAACAGTACAAAGGCCATTTTCAGGAATACGGTCTGCATCAACCAAACCATTTGAAATAGCAAAAGAGCCAACAGCAGCAGTTAAATTACCGCAGTTACCACTCCAATCTACAAAAGCCTGATCAATTGAAACCTGACCAAACAAATAATCAACATCATGATCTGGCTGAGAACTTTTCGCGAGAATAACTGTTTTGCTGGTACTCGAAGTGGCTCCGCCCATCCCATCAATTTGTTTTCCATATGGGTCTGGGCTACCAATGACACGTAGTAAGAGCTGATCTCTTGCTTGTCCTGCAACTTGGGCTTTTTCTGGCAAATCATCAACCTTAAAAAAGACACCTTTACTGGTTCCACCACGCATATAAGTTGCTGGAATTTTAATTTGCGGTACTGAGCTCATATCAACTGTTATCCTTACTATTATGTTCTTCTATATCAAAACAAGCATTCTTGTTTACCCTTCTCTGCATCTTAAATTGTTTTAAGGCCAAGAGATAGCGATCTGCTTTATACATCAATCGTATTGACGCGAGCATATTTTGAGAATTTAGCAATGTGCTTGCAATGACTTAATCTAAGCAAAATCTAAGAAAAAAAGTCTATATGAAATTATATTTTTTAGAACACTTTTCACTCGATATTGAAATATTAAATACAAATTATTGATTTTAAATATTTTTTAAGAGTACTTTTCAGTCACTCGTTATTAATTTGTAGGCTAGGCTAAAATAACTCCATCTATTAGAATAATTTACTTATTCATTGTGAGTGAAGACCTTTGACCAACGAATCTTCTACACTGCAACGAGGACTAAAAAATCGACACATCCAATTAATTGCTATGGGTGGAGCAATTGGTACCGGATTATTTTTAGGCTCGGCGCAAGTGATTCAATCTGCGGGACCATCCATTATTTTAGGATATGCCATTGGCGGCTTAATCGCGTTTTTGATTATGCGTCACTTGGGAGAAATGATTGTTGAAGAACCTGTTGCAGGATCGTTCAGCCATTTTGCTTATAAATATTGGGGGAAATTTCCTGGATTTTTAGCTGGATGGAATTATTGGATACTCTATGTTCTGGTTGCGATGAGTGAACTCACCGCTGTGGCCAAATATATTAATTATTGGTGGCCTCATATTCCAGCGTGGACTTCTGTCTTATTTTTCTTTGTCGTAATCACGGCAGTTAACTTAACCAACGTTAAATTTTATGGTGAATCTGAATTCTGGCTCGCCATTATTAAAGTAACTGCGGTCATCTCTATGATTGTTTTTGGCCTTTATTTGTTGTTTACAGCAGATGCTGGCTCAAGCATTTCATTTAGCAACCTTTGGACACATGGTGGCTTTTTTCCAAATGGCTTTAGTGGCCTGTTCTATATGTTAGCTTTCTTAATGTTCGCCTTTGGCGGTATTGAGCTAATTGGTATGGCAGCGGCTGAAGCAAAAGATCCGAAAAAAACCATTCCAAAAGCAATTAACCAAGTCGTTTTCCGTATCTTAATTTTCTATATCGGTTCATTGACAATTTTGCTTTCATTAGTGCCATGGAACCAATTAGATCTTGGTGGCCTCGACAAAAGCCCATTCGTCATGATTTTTAGCCAAATGGGAATTGGTTGGGCTGCACATCTTCTTAACTTTATTATTTTAACTGCTGCTCTATCTGTTTATAACAGTGGTATGTTCGCAAACAGCCGTATGTTATACGGTCTAGCTCAACAAGGTAATGCTCCAAAAGTTTTCAAAAAAGTAAACAAACAAGGCGTACCTGTTCCAGCCGTATTACTTTCTGCATTGTTAATTTTTGGTTGTGTACTGTTGAACTACTTTGTACCCGAAAATGCATTAAGTCACTTAATGTATATCGTCGTTGGTGCATTAGTATTGAACTGGGCAATGATTAGTTTGACTCACCTCAAATTTAGATCAGCAATGAAAGCAAAAGGTGAAAAAACTCACTTCCCTGCACTTTGGGCACCATTTAGTAACTATTTGGTTTTAGGCTTTATTGCAGTTGTTCTCTACATTATGTGGAGCCAAGGTTTCAAAGAGTCAGTGATGATGATTCCAATCTGGATCATTCTCATGTTTGTACTATTTAAATTATTGAATTCTAAAAAACAATAATTCTATATTTCATACTTAAATACAAAAAAGCCTCTGTTTCGACAGGGGCTTTTTTATTCATAATCAGAAAATTATGCGCTGTAAAAATTAAAATTTCATCGACAATAAAATTAGAAGTTATGCATATTTATACTGACGCGAACAGTAAGCTCGTTCAATTTCTGGTGAACGTAATTGCTGATGTTTAGTTTTACGCCCTGCCATACGTTTGCGCCAGAGTTTAAAACTATTGGTTTTCAGGTTGTATCTCATCAAACGAATAACTTCACTTTCACTTAAGCCATACTCGCGCTCAATTGCTTCAAATGGAGTCCGATCTTCCCATGCCATTTCAATAATTCTAGATAAGTCCTGTTCATCAATTTTTTTCATGTTATGCCCTCTTGAATTATACGGTAGCCAAATCTGATTTTTAACAAACAACTCTCTGGTAATAACGCTATCTACCCGATTGCTTGCCTTAAACCTTTTTCGTGTTTTGGTTTAGATCATAGAAAGATAAACATGAATTTTTTGTGATTTTTTAACTTTATAAGCTGTAATTTTCTACACGGCATAAGTGGTTGTGAAACCATTGAGTGGCTCAACTTTATCTTTATTACCCACTATGGCAAAAGTTTTAATACTTAAAACATGAAAAAGCCATTGCCTTAGCAATAGCTTTTTTGTTTATAATCATTAAATTATGCGCCCTTAGCTTAACTGGATAGAGCAGTTGCCTCCTAAGCGACCGACGTGGGTTCGAGTCCCGCAGGGCGCACATAACATATAATATAAATAGTCTATAGTTGAAGACCATATATAGAAGAACATAATAAATATTTATCTTTTTGTAGAAAAAGATAATAGATAAGGAGTATCAATTATATCTTCTATAAATTTTTCAATATTCCTTAAATTTACTTTTGGCAATACAACCATATTTTCATAAAAAAAATATTGATTTGAATTTAAGTCATCCTCTATTGTTTGATTTAATCTGATTGGATCATAAAAATTGAAAGTATATATTTTATCAAATATCTTAATATCTACTTCAAAACATCCTTTCGACTCAATCTCCCAAGCATACTCAGAAAAATCATCGGATAAATTTAGAATATAATTTTTCATATAATCTCATCAATCATAAACATTTAATATTAGAACACAATGTAATTTACTGTTCAGGTTTTAGATTTTTACATGAACGTGGCGTTATTTCATAGTGATATTAGGATCGCTTCCTCTTTATATGATTCTCAATTAATCTGAGATAGATTTAGGATCCATGACATTCTGATTGAAATAGGTGGCATTTGTAGTTTTAGCAGGGTCACATATATGCTTAGCTGAAAAAGTAAAAATTTAGTCCTCCTAAAATACAAAGGTATATTCCAAAAAAGAATATACCTTTTAAATTAAAACTAATAAATAATATAACCCATGATTTAGTTTTTAATGTTCAAGCTACATCTACTTACTTTTATTTAATTTATTTCTCAAATTAATTAAATAAATAGACGGTATAGCTAACACTGCCAGTACGGCCAGAGGGGTACTAAAATTAGTAGTTAATCTGGACTTAATTAGTGAATAAATTAGCTCCAAGCACTCCTTAAGTGGAATATCCCCTCTAATAAAAGATTCAAACCAGCGTATAAAATAAAAATAAGGATGATAGAAAACAAAGAAACCATATAAAAAAGCGACAGCAAGAATGTGCTTACGCTCCTTCCTTAAATAAAAGACCAATAATATAAAAATAATTGGAGAGTAAATAATATCTGTCGTGGTTGCTATTGCCAATATAGGTATTACCAATATCATCCACGCCACACCAATCATAAATTTATTTTTTGCCATATGAATTAGCAATTTACTCATATTAATAGATCCAAGATAATGCATCATCAGATATAGGCGTTAAGTTAAGCCCATTGCTGAAATTTGGAAATGCTGCGTTCACATTATTTTGTGATACTGGTTGCCAAACCTCATTAATAAAATTTGCCATTCCCGGTAGAGATTGCAGCCTTGAGGTACCCTCTCCATAATTAATAATGTTAATTCCGCCACTAGAATTAGATACTGCCCCCCTAAGTACATAACCCGGGTTTAAAACGTGATCTTGCTGGGTAACATTAAAAACCCAAGAGCCAGCAGCATTATTAACAGAATAGGATACAACTGGGCTTGCCCCCATGATAAAAGCACCTGCTGATCGTGCAGCTTGCCCTAGGCTCGTATAGTCGCTAGGAGATGCATTAATGAATGTCCCCTTAGCAGACGCTGCCCCAACTCCAGGGGTAGGCTGATTAACTATCGCATTCTGCATGGCAGATAGCGCAGAAGCACCACCTACAGGAATAGAGTACGTATAGTTATACGCATGATAATTTGAACTAGAGGAGGTTAAATTCACAGCAGCAGAAGACCATCCTTTAGGAATAGGAATTGTAAGTGATGGCGCTTGTGGAATATCTGGTCTAATAGTCATAGTACCATTTTTGTTGTTAATGATATATAAACCACTCGGATCCACATTCATTACTGGGTTACTACCCGCATATGCATACGGATTTAAACCACCCTCTAACCCAACCGGGTCCGGTTCCATATAACGGCCAAGTTCTGGATTATAGAAACGGTTGTGGTTATAGAACTGATTAGTCCCCACATCATAATATTGACCAGGGAAACGTAAGTTAAACGTGATTGATCCTGTCGGGTTACCTACACCAAATGCTGTTGAATCCCAACTCCACACAACTGCATGAGTTGTGCCATCCACTAAACGTCTTGGCGTGTTTAAATGGTCTGCAACAATGTAATAGATCTTGGTTGCAGCACCATTACCATAAATCGCGGCTACGGGTTTGTCACCCATCCATACATATTCTACAAGTGCTCCGGTTTTGTCATATTCTCCAATTAAATGACTTTGTTCATCGTAGATGTATTGAGTCATTGTAGCTACAGCACCATTAGCTACTTTATCTCTAAAACTACGTTCATTTTTATGGTTGTAGTTCATGTAATAGTAATCTGTGCTTGCTCGGTCTACTTTACGACGACCACTATAATCGTAAGTCGGTAAATAAGTACCATAACTTAGCTCACTGTTAGCAGTATGACTAAAAGTCTGCGCAACGCCTCCTTTTGTAAAACTTGCGAGCTTATTGGTATTAGCTGTATAGGTATAGGCAGTACTAGCAGCAGGCTGCATGTGTTGTCCAGTAGCATTTAAAGTTAAACGATTACCATTTTTGTCATACGTATAACTAATACTATAAGTCGCTGCTGTACCTGTGGTACGACTTTCGCTAAGTAAACGATCTACAACATCATAGGTATAAGCATCTTTAGTTCCATTATTACGGGTAACGAGAGTAATACGCCCATCTTTATCATAAGCATAAGTTAATGAATAATTGACTGCTGATGCATTATCTTTATTCGTTAAAGCTGCTATAGATCCATCATTATTATAACTTTGAGTGTAACCCGCATTACCTGATGCTCCCCATTGCCAGCCCGTAACCCGGTTAGCTCCGTCATAGCTCAAACTACGAACAAGCGCACTGCCATTTAGGTTAATCCCCGTCAGCATTCCCGTTGTGCTATAGCTGTAAGTAACATTACGACCAGATGGCAAAGTCATTGAAGTGAGTTTACCGCCAGTACTATAACCATAATTGACATTGAGGCTATTACCAGGGGTGTTCGCATAACGGTTAAACAACTGGTTAGTTGTACCTTTTTGGGTAACTCGATCATAGGCATCGTATGTATATAACGTATCTACATCATAGCCTGTCACACCCGTTGTAACTTTATCTAGACGGCCATAGCGGCTTTGGTCATAGGTATAGTTGTCATTAACTTGGTATTCGTTTGCTGTAGTTCCACTATTTGCCGCACATACAAATGCTTTATAACGGCCTAATTCATCTAGCGTGTTATAGTTACACTTACGTGGACCATGCAAACGCTGCGTTAACTGATCTGCTTCGTTATAAGTGTAAGTCTTAGTGCCATAATCAGAGTTAACTTCCTGAGTTAATACATTACCGTTACGATAACTAAACGGGTTACTCCCTGCATTTAAAGCATCTTTTGAAAGCACAATATTATCGTTAACATCATAACTTTTTGTATCGATGTTACCTAAGCCATCTGTATGACTGATTACACGATTAAGTACATCATAACTCCATTTTTCAGTCACACCTGACGCAGTAGTGGTCTGAATAACGTTGCCATTCTTATCATAAATAAAAGTAGTGTATTGACGTGTAGCATCACTGCCCTGTTGAGTTTTACTGACTCGACCATTTGCATCAAGATATTGATAATTTTGAGCAGTAACTACGCCCGCACTAGATAAACTCTTTTCGCTAGAGACAATCCCATTAGGGAAATATGTTTGTTGAATACGATTACCATTTGGCAATGTAGTTTGAATTAATCGACCAGCTAGATTATATGCAAATTGTGTTACCTCAGCATCAGGGTTTGTTTCACTAATTTTTTGCTTAAGAGTATTATAAGTATAAGAAGTCGTTTGACCTGTAATAGTACCTGTCGTTCCACCAACACCAGTAGTTTGGCTTTTTAATGTTCCATCAGTATTATATATAAACTGACTAACCAAACCTGATGGATTAACAATTCTTTCAGGACTCCCGAAAGTATTATAACCTAAATATTGCGTTATACGTGCAGCCCCATTAACTGTTTGTGATTGGCTAGCCAAATTACCATAAGTATCATAACTATAAATAACTTTATCGATGGTTCCTGTACGTGGTCCGTCTACGCTCTCTAACAAGCCATAATTAGGTTTATTTATATCGGTATAATATGTATAGGTCGTAACTTTACTTGTACTATCAGGTAAATCAGAGTTTTGGGTTTGTGAAGTAATGTTTCCATTTTCATCTACTATGTTTTTAATATGTAAAGCTTTTTTAAACTCAGGCGTTACCAGATAAATATCTGTAGGCACATCAAATTTATAGGTATTAGTTTCATTTTCTCCACCATACGCAAAAATGGTGAGACGTTGAACATCTTCACCGACTGCTGCCAAACGGTTCTTTATATCATATGAATACTGGCGAACAATATTATTGGCATCTGTAGTTTTGTTTAATTGGCTACGTCCAGTATTAAAATCGGCAGCACTTATAGGTATATTTCCTGATGTTAAGCAAGGATAACCATTTGAGCTAATAGTAATTTTAGAGTTAGAAGATGAATCCAAAGTTGTTTGAATAGTATTAGTAGCTGTCGTATTACCTACTAGCAAAGAGGTTGTAATTGATCGAGTAATATCATTATAAATAGAAGTATTATCGTTTGCGGTTTCACTTCCATTTGGAGTAAATGATCTCAAAGTAGTCTGTGCTGTAGAATATGTACCATCACTAGCAAGTAAATAATTCTGTGTAACATCCCATTGGCGCACCACTTGGGTAAGAGAATTTTTTACCTGTTTAAGTATAGGATAATAGTAGCTCGCATCTGCAACCCTCCCTTTACTTGCAACATAGGCTTTCATCGCACCTAATTCAGTTAAAGAGTTTACATAGGTATTTTTTCCAGAGGCTGTCGAATTGCTTTCAATTAATGCATAGACTTTACTTTTTATTCCCGTACTAGGGGTTGAAACCTCATATGATTGATATTTGAATTCAGCAACTTGCGTAGAACTTTGTCCTACATATGCATAGCTGACTTTTGTTACTAAGCGACTTTCATCTATTGTTTGAGTAGATCCGGCAGTTGTTTCATGAAAATTATGTTCAAATACTAATTTATTATTATATTGATCAGATACTTGACTTAAATTCATTCGGCTATCATATTCCATTTTAAGAATACGGCCTTTATTTTGTATACTAGTAATTCTATATAAGTTCATAGAACTATTTACAGTACTTGATAGATAAGGGGCTGTATTTGTGGATTGCGCAGTAGAAGTTGACCAAGATCTATTCGTTTGCTGAGTTTGTAAATTTGCATCTGCATAGATATTAATATTATCAGTATAGGTAGTTAATGGTGCAATTACATGTGAATTAGTAGAGACTGTATATTTAATACCATTTTTAAGAATGTTTAAATTATTATCTGATCGGCTTAAAGAGTATTCACCCAAGCCAGTATCCCAGATAATATTTTGAATAGCTGTTTTATTTAATTCTTGTATAGGATCTGCACTATACAATCTACTAAACTTACCATTTTCTTCTTTAAATATTTGAGTAACAGCTTCACCAGGCAATCGTACAAATATTATTTTGGCATTAAATGTTGTAGTTACCGGATTAGACGTTTCCATAGTAAAGTACTGAGAATCATAAGATTTATAGTACAATCTTGAACTAGTATACTGAGTTGTTTTAGCGGATATATCCTGAACTATAATAGATGATTGATAATTATCATACCATCCCAATGTACTATTTTCTGGTTGCGCAAAATCTTGTGCTGCAGCCACGTTAAGTCTCAACGGTGCTTTATAATTAAATACATAAGGTAATTTTCCTGAAATAAGAGGTTGCTTATATGTAATATCTCCACTTAAAACGTCATATCCTGATGTACAAGACTGGATACCAGAAGAGTTCGCAGCAGCATAGTTTTGTGCCACAATGTCTGGAGCCCCATAAGCAGTTCTAAAAATCAATATTAAATAGATAAGAAGTAAAAGCTTTATATTATAAAAATTAAATTTCCTCATTTTGTGATCCTTACTATTGTGATGTCTTAATTATTATTTTTTGTTCTGACATATTTTTATTTATCAGTTGAGCTTGATTTTTTGTAAAATCTTCATTGTATGAGACTATAGAGCTTGAATTACTATTGATTTTTTCTTCTGTTCCACATCCAGAAAGTATAACAACTCCTAAAAAAGCCAAACAAAAAAATGTTAATGCATTGATTAATTTAAACATTTATATTCACCTCATAGTTACTAAAAATAAAAACATATACAGAACATTCTTTATACAAAAAACAATTGTTTTGGTCAATAAAGAATCAAATTATATAATTGTTTTTATAGATATATTTTTATTAAGTTATAAATATTCAAGAAAAATATAAAATAATTACTATATTAAAATAAAAATAGGGAGCTCAATTTATAAAGCACCCTATTTCATCTTAAAACCTAAAAAATTATTTTAATAACCATACTCTTCTAAATCAATTTCACTAGGAAGAGTTAACTTATCAAAAGACTGATTCACCTTATCAGTTAAGGCATAAACCTAAAGTAGTAATGCCTATACAAGATAAACTATAAGTCCAGAGTTATGAAAACTACCCGACTCAACAGCTTTTACTATCTATAACCATTTTGTTCTCATTTAAATAAAAACAACCTGAACCATGATAGCCCCCACCATCAATCGAATAATAATATTGGGTATTTAACTTTAGCTGCTTGGGTTTTACAATCTCTTTAAATCCGTTTGGTTTAACACCATAAGTCCATTTATAGGTGTAATCATTTTTAAAATTAAACCAACTTATTTCCCTGCTTATCTTAATCTCCCATACTGTTTCTTTCAACGCACCCGCAGGAACAGCACTATTATCCATTACATAAAACCCAAAACCACTATCAAACTTTTTGGCATCACTTTTAGATAACTGAAATATAATTCCTTTATTAGCATTACCCGAAACAAGCAAATCAACTGTACCAGAGCATGCCACTAATAATGGTATAAATAGTAAGCTATACAATTTCCCCATTACCAACTACCTCCAGCACCACGGTTTTTTATAATATTAGGCAATCTACCTCTAAATACTCCTACAGCAAAATCACCTTGCTGTTCAATATTATATGAAGAAAATGGCTTATTAGTAACATACTGAAAATCGTAAACATTAATTTTATTTACACTATAGTCCCACTGTAAAGATAACCCAGTTTTAAAAACATCAATACCTTGTTGATATTGCATAACATGGGTCATTTCATGAATAAATGTATCTTGCAGTGAGGCACTAACACTAGATAAAGAAAAGTCATTTCTATATTGGCTACGTGGGAAAATTATATCACCAAAAGGTGCTAGAGCTCTGTTATCTACCGTCACTGGCACACTAATAACTCTCGGCAAATCATAATTAATTCTGTTTCCAAATACACCTCGTGACATATCTATTTCACCTTGAGTCAAATTTCTTGAATTGATGAACGTATCAAATCTTAAAATTTGTTGAGCTCGTTGCGCAGCATCTACTCCTGACATATTATAACGCATCATTTGATCAAAATTCATGGGTGTAAGTTCCAACCCACTCGGATCAATATTTATCACTGGATTACTACCCGCATATGCATATGGATTTAAGCCACCATCCAACCCAATCGGGTCCGGTTCCATATAACGGCCAAGTTCTGGGTTATAGAAACGGTTGTGGTTATAGAACTGGTTAGTCCCCACATCAT
>Ga0207709_10000168_pt1 | contig 88059 bp, 62 predicted proteins | sample KBSM34metaG_FD_184397 | JGI IMG/M metagenome (GOLD analysis project Ga0207709, IMG submission 184397) | Miscanthus rhizosphere microbial communities from Kellogg Biological Station, Michigan, USA - KBS M3-4 metaG (SPAdes) (version 2) | ecosystem: Host-associated > Plants > Roots > Rhizosphere >...
GCGCGGCCTCGTTCGCCGCGTAGATCCGGCCGCCGCGTCCTTCGCAGATGAACACGTACTGGTCGGGGCGCGAAAGCCAGTCGACCGGCCCGCGCTGGGCGAAGACGGCCAGGCCTTCGGCGCCGGGCAGCAGCGACTGGCGCAGCGGGTACTTGGTGAGGGGGTCTTCAGCGAACATCTTGCAGCTTCCTCGAAATGACGAGCGACGGGGTGTCGGCGCGGCGGTCCGCGGGCACGACCAGCACGTCGCCCGTGGCCCAGCACAGCACGCGCTGCGCCACGCTGCCGAACAGGAAGTCGGCCATCGGATGGGCGCGGCGCTTGCCGACCACCAGCAGCTCGGCGCGCGCGTGCTGCTGCTGCACCGTGGCCTGCCGCGCCGGGTCGCCGCGGCCGATGGCCGAGAGCACGCGGTTGCGCCGCGCGCTCGACGAGTCGGTGAGCGAGAACAGCCGCTCGCGCGCCTGCCGCATGCTGTCGTGGCGGTAGGTCTTGATGGCGTGCTCGGACACCTCGGCGTAGCGCAGCTTGCTCTCGTGCATCGTGTTGAGTGCGTGGAACAGCTCCAGCGCGGCGTCGGGGTCCAGCCCGTGGGCCAGGCTCACGAGTTCGCGCGAGGCGGGCGTGAAGTCGACGGCCACCAGGATGCGGCTGTAGCGCAGGCGCGTGTCGAGCCGCGTCACGAGCACCGGGCAGCGCAGCTGCCGCAGCAGCCGCTCCACGGGCTGGCCGGTGAAGAAGGCGGCGGGCGAGCGGTCGCGTTCGTGGCTCAGCACCACGAGGTCGACGTAGCGTGCCTCGTCCACGATCTGCGCGAGGCCGCCGCCCGGCCCCGCGACCTGCTTGACCAGCACATCGAAGCGCGAGGCCATGGCGCGGGCCAGCCCCGCGAGGGCGGTCGCTGCTTCGGCGTGCGCGAGCGGCGCCAGGTCCGCGGGCGCGTAGACGAGCTTCAGCAGTGCGCCGTGCTCGGCCGCGAGCAGGGCGGCGCGTTCGACCGCGCGGTTGCCGCGCGCCGTCAGGTCGGTGACGGCGAGGATGGATTGAAAGGACGGCGTGCTGGATGCGACGCCGCCTCCGGGAAGGGCGTGCTCCCGCTGAACCTGATGATGATGCATGACGCACTCCAGTCGAACGCGACCCCGGATGACGGGGGCGCAGCCGCGCGGGGCAGGTGCCCGGCGGTCGATGGTTTGCGCTGAAAAGAGAGAGGGGGAAAGAGGCGGACCGCCGGGCTCAGGAATGTGCGGGCGTCTGCTGGGCCGCCGCTGTCATCCGCGCCCACGCAGGCGTGCAACCGCCGGGGCGGGACGTCGAGGTGTGGAGGAAGGGCTGGGCGTTCATGCGGGGGAGTCTAGGCCGGATGCGGCCGAATCCGCTCAGTACCCGCACAACCTTTGCCAGATTGGAGCCGCGCGGTGCAGGGTGTGCGCGGTTGGGCTTCCCATTTTTCCTTTTCATTTGTCATGCGCAGGAGGGGACGTGTTTCCGTGTCTGTCCCTGTCTTCCTGGAGGTTCACGCATGAGATCCCACTGTTTAGCGCCCGGCCGGGCCGCAGAGATAGCCCATGAGCGCATCGACGATCGAGGCCTCGAGCGCGGCCGGCTCGAACTGCGCGGGCGGCTCGATGACGGCCGCATGCACCAGCGTCTCCATGATCTGCAGCACCACCCAGGTGGCGAGGTCGAGGTTGCGCGGCGCGAGCTCGGGGCGGTGCTCGTCCAGCAGCTGGCGCACGCGCCGGAAGATGTCGTGGTCGGCCGCACTCTCTTCGCGCGGCGCATCGAAGAAGGGAAATTCCTTTTCGAGCACGCGATGCAGCTCGGGATACACCGCATGCGCCGCGAGCAGCGCGCGCACCATGGCCTGCACGCGCCCGCGCAGGCTGCGCGCACGCGAGGCGGCCAGCACCTCGTCGATCACCGCGTACATCTGACCCGCGTGCCGCTCGTGCAGCGCGGTGATCAGCGAGTCCTTGTTCGGGAAGTACTGGTAGAGCGACCCCACGCTCACGCCGGCGCGTTCGGCCACCACGTTGGTGTTGGTGCCGGCATAGCCGCGCTCGCCCAGAACGCGAGCCGTGGCTTCCAGGATGACCTCGACCATCTGCTGCGAGCGCGCCTGGCGCGGCGTCTTTCTTGGCTGGGGAAGGGATTTCATCGGGCGGTTCGAATGCGAGTTTTCAATGCGAGTGATGGCTCGTATTCTAAGAAGAACCGAGCAAATGCTCGCATTCAAGAGTTCGCAACATCCGAATCGATACACACACCATGACAGCCAATGCCTCCGAGGCCCACGCGCCGCGTGCGTTGCCTTCCGCCTTCCAATCCCCGCAACCGAGTGCAGCGGCCCCGCCTGAGCGCGGTGCGCGATTGGAAGCCCACGTCCTGCAGTGCCGCCTCGTGACGCCGCACATGCGCCGCATCACCCTCGGCGGCTCGGATGTCGCCGCCTTCTTGCGCCACGCGGCGGCCGACCAACCCAGCGCCTGGGTGAAGGTGTTCGTGCCCGGCGGCGAAGGGCGGGCCTACACCATTCGCCGCATCGACCGCGTCGCCGCCACGCTCGAGTTGGACTTCGTGCTGCACGGCGACAGCGGCCACGAAGGCCCTGCGTCGGCCTGGGCGGCACGGGCGCAGCCGGGCGAACGCATCGGCTTCGCCGGGCCGCGCGACGGCGGTTTCGCGCTCCCGGACGACGCGCGCTGGGTGATGCTGGCCGGCGACGCGACCGCGCTGCCCGCGATCCAGTCGATTGCCGCGAGCCTCGGGCCGGAGATCCGCCTCAAGACCTATGTCGAAGTGCCCACGGCGGCCGATGTGCAGGAGATCCGCAGCCAGGCTGTGTTGCGCACCTGCTGGCTCACCGGCGATCCGGCCGAGCCGGGGCTGGCGCTTCAACAACAGCTGATGCACCGGCCGCAGCCGGCAGGGCCGGGTTACATCTGGCTGGCGGGCGAGTCGGGCGTGGTGCGCACGCTGCGCGCCCATTTCCTGAACGACCAAGGCCTGGCGCGCACGCGCCTGACCGCCAAGGGCTACTGGAAGCACGGCGAAGCCGATCACCGCGACCGGGCCTGAGCCCGACGCGCCGGGTCAGTGTTCCGCCGGTGCGTGGCGCGCGCGGGTGTCCGAGGGCCGCTCGCCGAAGCGTGCGCGGTACTGGGCGGCGAAATGGCCCAGGTGAAGGAAGCCGTATTTCTCCGCCACGTCGCGCACGCCCGTCTGCGTGGACGCGGCCTGCAGCTCGGCGCGCACCCGGTCCAGCCGCAGCTCGCGCAGAAACTCCATCGGTCCCTGGCCCGCATGCTGGCGGAACGCGATCTGCAGGGCGCGCGCGCTGCAGCCGGCCTCGCGGCACACGTCGGCCAGCGACAGCGGCTGCTCGGCGTGCGCGGCCATGAACTCCTGTGCCTTGCGCACCGCGCGCGGCAGCAGGTGGCGCTGCGCATCGCCGGCGAGCGCGCGCGAGTGGTTGTGGCCGGCCGACATCAGCAGGCTCGACATCAGGTACTCCTCGGCATGCTCGGCCAGTCGCCCGCCGCCTTGGAGCGCATTGCCGGCATCGAGCGTGAGCCGCAGGTAGTCGATGAAGTGCACCAGCGGCGCGAGCGCGGGGTTGTCCAGCGGCACGCCGAGGTCGAACACCAGGTGCTGGCGCACGGGGGCCTGCAGCAGTGCCTCGAGCCGCGACAGCAGCGCCGCGCGCGCGATGCGCACGATCAGGTGCGGGCTGTCGTCGGCCCAGCGCATCGACAGCAATTCGGTGGGCGAGGGCAGCGAGGCGACGCGCGGCGTGGCGTCGACCTGCTGGCCGCCGCAGCGGATGTCGGCGCCGCCGCGCAACGGAATCTGCAACAGGAAGAAATCCTGCAGGTAGCCCGGGTCGATCTGCACGCCGGGGCCGTACTGCACGTAATTGAGGCTCACGTCGCGGTGCAGCCGCGCGCTGTGGTGGCAGGCGTCCAGTTCGGTGCGCGGGCGCAGCATCGTGAGGCCGTGGGGGCAGAACACGCGGGCCACGCTTTCGCGCGCCTCGTCCATGTCGTGGCTCTCGAACAAACGGTAACGCTGCAGCGGCAGCCGGGGGGCGGTGGCGGTTTCCATAGGGAAGCGGGCAGACCGTAGCAAAAAGCCTTCCAGCCCACAATTCGGGCCGTCCCTTGGAGCCCCCGAAAAAACCTGCGCGGCAGGGACAGCGCCTGCGTTTTCCGGATCGGCCGGCGAGGCCCGGCGCTCTACCTTTGGCCCATTCGCCGAACCGGCGATTCAACCGAGGAGAGCAAGCGTCATGTTCAAGGGACTCGAAGGCAAAAGCGCCATCGTCACGGGTGGTTCGACATTGATAGGCGCCGGCGTGGTGCGCGCCTTCCACGCGGCGGGCGTGAAGGTGGTCATCGCCGACATCGACGCCGACAAGGGCCAGCCGCTGGCCGACGCGCTCGGCGCCGGGGTGCGCTTCGTGCGCACCGACATCACCGACGACGCGCAGGTAAAAGCCTGCGTCGACGAGGCCGCCGCCCGCCACGGGGGCGTGCACTTTCTGGTGAACCTGGCGTGCTCGTACGTGGACGACGGTTTCAAGTCGCCGCGCGCCGACTGGCTCACCTCGTTCAACGTGAACGTGGCCAGCGCCGTGGCCATGCTGCAGGCAGCGCACCCGCACATGGTGGCGGCCGGCGGCGGGGCGGTGGTCAACTTCACCAGCATCTCGTCGCGCGTGGCCCAGACGGGGCGCTGGCTCTACCCCGTGAGCAAGGCCGCCATGGCGCAGCTCACGCGCAACATGGCGATGGACCTCGCGCCCGACCGCATCCGCGTGAACAGCGTCTCGCCGGGCTGGACCTGGTCGGCCGTGATGGACCAGCTGACGGGCGGCGACCGCGCGCGCACCGACCGCGTGGCCGCGCCCTACCACCTGCTGGGGCGCGTCGGCGACCCCGACGAGGTGGCGCAGGTGGTGCTGTTCCTGTGCTCCGAGCACGCGAGCTTCGTCACCGGCGCCGACTACGCGGTGGACGGCGGCTACTCCGCCATGGGCCCGGAGCAGGCCGTGCCGGCCATTCCCCGCCTGATGGAGCCCTGATCGGCATCCACAACAACACCCCACGAGACAACACAGAAGGAGCAAGCCATGAAGCGAATCGCCATCGTCGGCGCGGGCCAGTCGGGCCTGCAACTGGGACTCGGTCTGCTGGACGCAGGCTACGAGGTCACCATGTACAGCAACCGCACGGCGGAGGACATCCGCCACGGCAAGGTCATGTCGAGCCAATGCATGTTCCACACCGCGCTGCAGGTCGAGCGCGACCTCGGGCTCGACCATTGGGCCAGCGACTGCCCCACGGTGGACGGCATCGGCTTCGCCGTGCCGCACCCCGAGCAGAAGGGCGCCAAGGCCATCGAATGGGCGGCGCGGCTGAACTCGAGCGCGCAGTCGGTCGACCAGCGCGTGAAGGTGCCGGCGTGGATGGCGCTGTTCCAGCAGAAGGGCGGCGAGCTGGTCTTCAAGGACGCCGGCATCGACGACCTCGAGGCCTGCACCCGCAGCCACGACCTCACGCTGGTGGCCAGCGGCAAGGGCGAGATCTCCAAGCTCTTCGAGCGCGACGCCGCCAAGTCGACCTACGACCAGCCTCAGCGCGCACTGGCGCTCACCTACGTGAAGGGCATGCGCCCGCGCACGCCGTACTCGGCCGTGTGCTTCAACCTCATTCCGGGCGTGGGCGAGTACTTCGTGTTCCCGGCGCTGACCACCACGGGCCCGTGCGAGATCATGGTGTTCGAAGGCGTGCCCGGCGGCCCGATGGACTGCTGGGCCGACGTGAAGACGCCGCAGGAGCACCTCGCGCGCAGCAAGTGGATCCTCGACACCTTCACGCCCTGGGAGGCCGAGCGCTGCGCCGACATCGAACTCACCGACGACAACGGCATCCTCGCCGGACGCTTCGCGCCCACCGTGCGCAAGCCCATCGCCACGCTGCCTTCGGGCCGCAAGGTGCTCGGCCTGGCCGACGTGGTGGTGCTCAACGACCCGATCACGGGGCAGGGCTCGAACAACGCGGCCAAGTGCGCCGACACGTACCTGAAAAGCATCCTGGCGCGCGGCGACGGCGCGGCCGATGCGCCGTGGATGCAGCAGACCTTCGACCGCTACTGGTTCGGCTATGCGCAGTGGGTCACGCGCTGGACCAACATGCTGCTCGCACCGCCGCCACCGCACGTGCTCAAGCTGCTCGGCAGCGCCGGCGCCGTGCCGCCGATGGCCAGCGCCATCGCCAACGGCTTCGACGATCCGCGCACCTTCTTCCCGTGGTTCGCCGACCCGCAGGAGGCCGACCGCTACCTCGACACCTGCGCGGCTGCCGCGGCGGCTGCGTAGGCGGAGCCAGCGCATGACACGACGCGTGGCCATCGTCGGCGCCGGCCAGTCCGGCATGCAGCTCGCGCTGGGCCTGCGGGCCAGGGGGTACGCCGTGACGGTGTATGCGAACCGCACGGCGCAGGAGATCTTCGACGGGCCGGTGATGTCCAGCCAGTGCATGTTCGAGACCGCGCTGCAGACCGAGCGCGAACTGGGGCTCGACAGCTGGGCCGACACCTGCCCGGTGGTCGAGGGCATCGGCATGTCGGTGCGCAGCCCCGAAGGCCAGCGCGCCATCGCGTGGGAGGCGAAGCTCGATGGTCCCGCGCAGTCGGTCGACCAGCGCCTGAAGATCTCTGCGTGGATGCAGCTCTTTGAAGCGCGTGGCGGTCGCCTCGTGCACCAGGACGCCGACCTCGACACGCTGGAAGACTGCGCGCGCACGTACGACCTCGTGGTCGTCGCGAGCGGCAAGGGCGAGATCTCGGCGCTGTTCCCGCGCGATGACGCGCGCTCGCCCTTCGACGCGCCGCAGCGTGCGCTGGCACTCACCTACGTGAAGGGCATGCGCCCGCGCGAACCGTTCGCGGCCGTGAGCTTCAACCTCATTCCGGGTGTCGGCGAGTACTTCGTGTTCCCCGCGCTCACCACCAGCGGCCCGTGCGAGATCATGGTGTTCGAAGGCGTTCCGGGCGGTCCCATGGACTGCTGGGACGACGTGAAGACACCGCAGGAACATCTCGCGTGCAGCAAGCAGATTCTCGAAACCTTCCTGCCGTGGGAAGCCGAGCGCTGCGCACACATCGAGCTCACCGACGACCACGGCGTGCTGCGTGGCCGCGTCACGCCCGTGGTGCGCCACCCGGTCGCCACGCTGCCTTCGGGCCGCCAGGTGCTGGGGCTGGCCGATGCGGTGGTGCTCAACGACCCGATCACGGGGCAGGGCTCGAACAACGCGGCCAAGGCGGCCGACATCTACCTCAAGCGCATCCTCGAACATGGCGATGCGCCCTTCGACGCCGCATGGATGCAGCAGACCTTCGATCGCTACTGGGAGGGCTACGCCCGCTGGGCCACCGACTGGACGCACAGCCTGCTCACGCCGCCCGCGCCGCACCTGCAGAAGCTGCTGCAGAGCGCCACGCACAGGCCGGCCGTGGCGAGCGCGGTGGTCAACGGCTTCGACGACCCGCGCAACTTCGCGCCCTGGTGGTTCGATGCGGCCGAGGCCGATCGCTTTCTCGAAGCCAAGGCGCGCGAGGCGGCGGTCGACCGCTTCGACCGGCGCGACTTCCGCAAGGCGCTCGGCCAGTTCAGCACCGGCGTCACCGTGATCACCACGCGCGCGCTCGACGGGCGCCGCGTGGGCATGACGGCCAACTCGTTCTCGTCGGTGTCGCTCGATCCGCCGCTGGTGCTGTGGAGCCTGGCGCGGCAGGCGCCCAGCGTGGCCGACTTCACCGGCGCGAGCCACTTCGCGATCAACGTGCTGGCCGCGCCGCAGCATCATCTGTCGCGCCAGTTCTCGACACCGCAGGCCGACAAGTTCGGCGGTGTCGACTGCTGCGAGGGCACGGCCGGCGTGCCGCTGCTCAACGGCGTGCTCGCGCGCTTCGTGTGCCGCAACGTGCGACAGTACGACGGCGGCGACCACCTGATCTTCATCGGCGAGGTCGAAGGCTACGAACGCTTCGACGGCGAGCCGCTGGTTTTTCACTCGGGCTACTACCAGGTCACGACGCGCCATCCGGAGTGCGTACAGTGAGGCCCTGGTTCCCCACGTCCACCTTTGAGCATTGAACGGAGTCACACACCCATGCAGAACAAGGCACCCACCTCCTCGTCGCAAGACATCCGCATCCAGGCCGCCGACGGCAGCGGCAGCTTCGGCGCCTACCTGGCCCTGCCGCGCGGCGGCACCGGCCCGGGCCTGGTGCTCGCGCAGGAGATCTTCGGCGTCAACAAGACCATGCGCGACGTGGCCGACTACTACGCCGAGGAAGGCTACGTGGTGCTCGTGCCCGACCTGTTCTGGCGCCAGCAGCCCGACGTGCAGCTGGGCTACGCACCCGACGACTGGCAGCGCGCCTTCGCGCTGTACCAGGGCTTCGACGAAGCCCTCGGCATGCAGGACATGCAGGCCGCCATCACCGCGCTGCGCCAGCGCTCCGAAGTGCCCGGCGGAAAGGTCGGCGTGCTCGGCTTCTGCCTGGGCGGCAAGCTCGCCTACCTGGCGGCCTGCCGTACCGACGCGGACGTGGCGGTGGGCTACTACGGCGTGGGCATCGACGCCGCGCTCGACGAGGCCGACCGCATCCGCTGCAAGCTGGCGCTGCACGTGGCCGAGCTCGACGGCTTCTGCCCGCCCGAGGCGCGCGACCGCATCGTGCAGACCCTGCGCGGCCGGCCGAATGTCGAGGTGCATGTGTACCCCGGCGTCGACCACGCCTTCGCGCGCGTGGGCGGCGAGCACTTCCACCGTGCCTCGGCGCTCATGGCGCACGAGCGCAGCGTAGCCGCGCTGAAGTCGGCCATCGGCCCGAACTACGACCTGGCCGCGCTGTGGGACAAGCACTGCGAGTACGAGTTCGGCACCCGCAACGTCGACGACACCATGGGCACCATGGTGGCCGAGCCCTACGTCAACCACATCCCGACCATGACCGGCGGCGTGGGCTACAAGAACCTGCACGCGTTCTATACGAACCACTTCGTCAACAGCAACCCGCCCGACACCTCGCTGGTGCCGATCTCGCGCACCGTGGGCGCGACGCAGGTGGTCGACGAGATGCTGTTCTGCTTCACCCACACCACCGAGATCCCGTGGATGCTGCCCGGCGTGGCGCCCACCGGAAAGCGCGTGGAGATCCCGCTGCTCGCGGTCATCAAGTTCCGCGGCGACAAGCTCTACCACGAGCACATCTATTGGGACCAGGCGAGCGTGCTGGTGCAGGTGGGCCTGCTCGATCCGGCGCTGCTGCCGGTGGCGGGCGTGGAAACGGCACGCAAGCTGCTCGACGAGACGCTGCCGTCGAACACGTTGCTGACGCGCGCTTGATGCGCGCCTGATGCGTCCGCGCGGCGAAGCTGCCGCGCGGGACGCGGCGGGCTTCTCAGACCGTCATGCCTTGTTCGACGTCGAGCGTCTTGCGGCGCGCCATCGCCAGGTTCGACTTGGTCTTGTCCAGCACCAGGTAGACGAACAGGCCTTCCTTCTTCTGCATCGGGCGGATGATGTGGTACTGCTTGCCGAGCGTGATCAGCATGTCTTCGATGTTGTCGTTCAGGCCGAGGTCGCGCATGGTGCGCAGCTTGGCGCGGACCACTTCGGTGTTGCCGGCGGCGGCCACCTCGAGATCGACGCCCGAGCCGATCTGGCCCAGGATCATGCCGCTGCTCGAATCGACCAACGCCGCGCACAGGGCGCCGTCGCAGGTCATCAGGTCGTCCATGGATTGCTTGATATTTGCCATCGAAATCTTTCCTAGTCCTCGCCCCTGAAAGTCGGCGGCCACCCGGGCGAAGGGGATGGGCGGCTGCCGGTGTCGAATGGGTGTGTGCGCCGATGCCCGGCGTCAGGCGTGCTGCAGCAGCTGCGTCGCCTGTTTCGCGAAGTAGAGGACCTGGCCGATGATGGCTTCGCGGCTGGTGACCACGCTCACGATCAGCGTCATCTCGGGGTGCCGCGCCTGCAGCATCAGGATGTGGCCGTGCGTGGCCTCGATCGCCACGTTGTCGCAGTGGCCCAGCTGGCTTTCCTCGCCGGCCACGGCGCCCAGCGCGGCCAGCGAACTGGCGATGGCCGACAGGCGCGCGACCTGCGCGGTGTTCTCGACGCGCGCGGCCAGCTCCAGGCCGTCTTCGGTCGAGATCACCACGGCCTTCACGCCCTTGATTTCCCGCATCAGGGTGTCGATGGCCGATTCCGCTGCAAGCCTGATTCTTGGAGTGATGTTCATTGCTGCCTGAATGGAAGGAAAAGGAGAAAAAGAGGGGGCGTCCTGCGTTCAGACCTCGAGCTGGAGCAGAAGCAGTTCCAGCAGCTGCACGACCTGCTGCGCATCGGTGACGTTGGCCGGCAGCACCGGGCACACGACGCCCTTGGCCTCCATGCGGCGGGCGTAGGCGTCGATGCCGGGGCTCGGGTGCGTTTCCATGCGGCCCACCGCCACCACGCAGGCGGTCTGCGCGATGAGCTCGGCAAAGCCGTCCAGGTAGATGTCGAGGTCGGCCAGCGGGTCGGGGCGGCTGTTGTCCACCAGGATCACCACGCCGAGCGCGCCGCGTCCCAGGATGCGCCACATGAAGTCGAAGCGCATCTGGCCGGGCGTGCCGTACAGGCGCAGCTTCTCGCCGTTGTCGAGCGTGAGTTCGCCGTAGTCCAGGCCGACCGTGGTGGTGGCCTTGGCGACCGAGGTGTCGCTGTTGCGCACGTCGGTGCTCACGGGCGGGATCTCGCTCACGCCGGCGATGGCCGTGGTTTTGCCGGCGCCCATGGTGCCGGTGAAGAGGATCTTGTGTTCTACGGTCATTGAGGGCCTGACGGCAGCAAGCCGAGTCGGTTCCTGATGCGTGCGAGCAGGCCGGGCTGCACGGTGTCGCGGGCGGGTGCCGGGAAGCGGCTGTCGGGAAAGACGCTGTCGGGGGCCGAGGCCGCCACCAGTGCGCCGGGTGGCGCGGCGCGTTCGAGCAGGCCGGCGCGCTGCAGGTCGGCCAGGAAGTCCGCGCACTCCTGGCGCGTGGCGGGCGAGCGTTGCTGCAGCGACAGCACCGACGCCGGCCGGTTGGACATCAGCGTGGCCAGGCGCAGGCGGATCGGCGCCTCGAGCACGGCCGCGGGCGGCCAGCGCAGCATGCGGAATTCCTCGTGCTCGCCGATCGGCACCTCGGTCGTAGCCAGCCCCAGGCCGCGGGCGTGGACGACCATCGCGCCGAGGCGGTTGAGCACCACTTCCAGCGCATCGGTGTGCAGCGGCAGGGCCAGGAAAGGGCCGCGTTGCGGGTCGGCATGGGCGACGGTCAGCGTGGGCACCGCCGGTTGCGGCGAGGCGGCGGCAAGGGCGACCTGGTCGCCGACGACCCGCAGGTCGGCCTGTTCAGCTTTCCATGACCAGTTCTGGTGCGTGCGGTGGTCGAGCAGCCGGATCAGCGACTTGAGCAGCACTTCTTCGCGGTGCGGCAGCCCCTCGACGCTGTAGCTCAGCAGGGCGCGTTGACTTTTGGGAACGGTGTTAACGGCCGTCATGCAGCCTCCGCACCACCGTGCCCATCGGCCGGCCGCTGTGGGGTGTTGCGTTCAACCGCATCGAAAACACCGATTGGAGGCGGCATCGCCGTTCTTTTTGCAACTTAAGCACTCACTGTAAGAAGTTGGACGGAGACGCCGATCGCAACGCTGGCTGGGAGAACTAAAGTGTTTGTTTGGAGGTGGCGTCAAAAATATAACACTTGTTGCAAATAAAAACACAAGATTACGAACAACTGTTTTCAGTGGGTCGCGGACGCGACAAAGCCTCGCGGGCCGCAGTGCGGCCCGCGAGGTTTCAGGGAGGGGGCGGTGAAAGCGGCGGGCGGGGAGAAGGGCGCCCGCCGGGGCGTCAGTGCGCCAGTTGGGCCTGCAGCTCGGCCACTTGCCGGCGCAGGTCCGCGTTCTCGGCCGTGAGTTCGGCCACGCGCTGTTGCAGTTGCTGCACGGCGTCGAGCGCCGCCGGTTCGGCGCCTTCTTCGGTGTCGGGTGCGGTCTCGCGCGGCTTGCGCTTGGCCTCACGCACGCGCTTGGCGGCCTGCTTCAGCTCGTCCTTGCCGGCGTTGGCGGCCGACACCTGCTCTTCGGCGGGCAGCGAGGCGACGGCCGCGGCCGTGTTGATCGAGATCACGCCCGACTTCACGGCCGCCACCAGCTCGGGCGCGGCCTGCTTCTGGATCTTCTCGATCATCACGACCTGGCTGCTGCTCAGGCGCGCGGCGCGGGCGATGGCCTCGCGGCTGTTCAGCGGCACGGGCGGCGGCAGGGCCTCGTCGGAAGCGGGAGTGGCGGTCGAAGCGGGCGCGTCGTCGACGTCGAAGGGCGGGTCGTCCGCCGTGGTCGGGGTGGTCGGCGTGGCGGCGGTGCTGCGGGCGCGGCGCTCGTCCACGATGTCTTTCTTGCGCAGCGCCAGCACGCCGCGCAGGTAGTCCGAGATGCTGCGGCGGCCCAGGTGCTGGTCGATCATCCACAGGTGCACGTCCTGCAGCGTCTTGAAGCGCGTGTTCTGCACGGTCTGGAAGGGCAGGCCGTGCTTCTGGCAGATGCCGTAGCGGTTGTGGCCGTCCACCAGCACGTCGCCCCACAGCACCAGCGCGTCGCGGCAGCCTTCGGTGAGGATGCTGCGTTCGAGGGCTTCGTACTCCTCCGGCGTCAAGGGATCGATATAGGCTTTGAGTTCTTCGTTGACGACGATGTTCATGGGTACGGGAGCAATGTAAGGGGCGGAATTTTAGGTGTCTCGGTTTCGGCCGCTCGAACGTCTAGACAGGGAGAGAGACGAGAAGGCGCCACCGGGAAAAACAAAGCCTTCTTGCGTCATCAAATGGTAATAGTTCTTATTTGCATCTTTGCCCTTGAACACTTCAGGAGTACCCATGGATCTGTCGCTTTCCCCGTCCGCGCCCACGCTGGGGGAGGTCTTCATCGCGAACCGTGCCCAGCTCCAGCGCGTCGCGCAAAAGATCGTCCGCACCGCTGACCTCGCAGACGAAGTGCTGCAGGACGCCTACCTGAAGCTCGCCGACGGCGCTTTGGTGCGCGATGTCCGCAAGCCGCTCGGTTACTGCTGCCAGGTGGTGCGCAACGTGGCGGTCGACTACCACCGCCACCATTCCGTGGAGGCCAGCTACCGCACCTACTGCGACGACGTCGAGCTCGTGAGCCCGCCCAGCAGCAACGACGCGCCCGACCGCGTGCTCGGCGGCCGGCAGGCGCTGGTGGCCATCGACCGCGTGCTCGAAGCGCTGCCGGCGCGCACCCGCCTCGCGTTCGAACTCAACCGTCTCAGTGGCCTGACCCAGCGCGAGATCGCCACGCGCCTGGGCTGCTCCGCCACGCTCGTGAACTTCATGATCAAGGACGCCGACGCCGCACTCGAAAGCTGCCGCTACCTCGTGCAAGCCGGCTGATTTTTCCGACGCACCGCATCGGCGCTACGATGGCCGCCGATGAGCAGCAGCCCCAACGACACGCAAAGCGACCCCACCTGGCAGACCGCCTGGGCGTGGGTCCGCCGCCAGCACGCCGGCGAGGGCGAGCTCGACGCCGCCGCGAGCGCCGAGCTCGCGCACTGGCTCGCCGCCGATCCCGCCCATCGCCAGACCTATGCCGAGGCGGCCCGCCTCTGGCTGCTCGTCGGCCGCGTGCCGCCCGCGCACGACGTCCCTTCGCCGGACGCCGAAGACGCGGCCCGCTGACCGACTTCCTCTTTTTTTCGCAGCTCCTACAGCGGCCCTCGCCGAGGCGCAGCCGTGTGCGGCTTTCATGCACAGAGGACTAAACACCCGGCCTCGCGGCGCGTCTTGTATCGCAAGGGCAAACCCTGCCCGCCATTGCACTTACCAAGAGGACCGCCCATGTCTACCAGCTGTTTCGACCGCGAGGACGAGACCTTCATCGTGCTCGTCAACCACGAAGCGCAGTACTCCATCTGGCCGCACTGGAAGGCCGTGCCCGGCGGCTGGAGCGCCGTCGACGGCGTCAAGGGCGACAAGAAGACCGTGCTCGACTACGTCGAAGCCCAGTGGACCGACATGCGCCCCAAGTCGTTGCGCGACTGGATGGCCGCGCAGCAGCAGAGCGACAACGCCTCCACCTCCGCCTGACGCGCATGCAGGCCTCGCTGCCCCTGCTGTGCCTGCCCTGCGCGGGCGCCAGCGCCACCATGTACCTGCGCTGGCGGCGTGCGCTGCCGTGCTGGATCGAGGTCGTGCCGGTCGAGCTGCCGGGCCGCGGCGGGCGCCTGGGCGAACGCTTCGTCGACAGCTTCGACCGCATGGTCGCGCAGCTGTGCGCCGAGCATGAAGGCCTGCTGCGCGGTCGCTACGCGCTCTTCGGCCACAGCATGGGCGCCTTGCTGGCCTGGGGCATGGCGCAGCACCAGCGGCAACAGCACCGCCCGCTGCCGAGCGCGCTGATCGTCTCCGGCAGCGCGGCACCGTCGCAGCGCGACCCCGACCGCTTTCTCGACAAGACCGACGACGCGGCCCTCATCGCCGACCTGCGCAAGCAGGGTGGCACGCCCGACGAACTCTTCGGCAGCCCCGAGCTGCTGCGCATGACGCTCGACACCCTCGGCGCCGACTACCGCCTGTGCCGCAGCTTCGTGCACGCCGACCCTGCGCCGCTGCCCGTGCCGCTGCATGTGCTGGCCGGCCGCCAGGACGACATCGCGCCGTGGCGCATGCAGGCCTGGGCCGCCGAGACCGCGCATGTGCGCTTCACGCTCGATTGGTTCGAGGGCGGCCATTTCTTCATCCGCCAGCACGAGACCTCCGTGCTGGCCGCGCTGGCGCGGCACCTCGCGCCGGCGGTGATGGCGGGAGGCGTCGATGCGGCTCGTGCCCTGGCATGACCCGTTGCCGCCGGGCATCGCGTTGCACCGCCTGGACCTCGACCTTGCGACGGAGGACGGCGATGCCTGGGCCGATCTCACGCCCGACGAACGTGCCCGCGCCAATCGCTTTGCCCGCCGCGCCGACCGCGTGCGCTTCGCCCACACCCGCGCCGCCGTGCGCCGCCTGATCGCGCAGCGCCTCGCCTGCCGTCCGGCGGAGGTGCCGCTGTGCGCCGACGCACACGGCAAGCCCTTCGTCGAGGCTGGCGACGACAAAGCAGTGCCCCTCTTCAACATCTCGCACGCCGGAGACCACGCGCTCATCGCGCTGGCCGATCCGGCGCGCGTGCGTTGCGTCGGCGTCGACATCGAAGCCTGCGCGCGCGACCTCATGGCCGACGCCGATGCACTGCTCGCCATGGCCTTCACCGCGCGCGAGCAGCGCGAAATCCGCAGCGACGCCGACCTGCCACGCGCCTTCTACCGACGCTGGGTCGGCAAGGAGGCTGTGTTGAAAGCCGCCGGCGTCGGCATGGCCGAACACCTGCAAAGCATCGGCATTCACCCCGACGCCCACGGCGCGCTCGCCGTCGACTGCGCCGTGCCCGCGTGGGCCGGCATCGAAGCGATGGCGCTGTCCGCGCCGCCGGGCTATGCCGCCGCGCTGGCCTGGCACACCAAGGAACAACCCCTGTGAACCCGATGCATCCCGTGGATTTCGTGACCCACCTGCGCAGCCTCGCCGCGCAGCGCCCCGACGACATCGCCTTGATCGCCATCACCGACCGCGATGGCGCCGCACTCGACACGCCCATCAGCTACCGCACCCTCGACGCGCGCGTGCGCGGTCTCGCGGCGCACCTGCAGCGGGCCTTCGCGCCCGGCGGCCGCGCGCTCATCATGCTGGACAACAGCGACGACTACGTTGTCAGCTTCTTCGCCTGCCTCTACGCGGGCCTCGTCGCCGTGCCGGTGTTCCCGCCCGAGTCCACGCGCAAGCGCCACCTGGGCAAGCTCGAGGGCATCGCCGCCGACGCGGGCGCCTGCTGCGTGCTGACCCACGCCGCCATCCGCGATGCGATGGCGGGGGTGGCCGACGCCTTCGCGCAGGCCACGCTCATCGCCGTGGACGAGATCGACGCCGCCGGCGCCGACGCATGGCGCCCGCACACGCCGGCCGCCACCGACATCGCCTTCCTGCAGTACACCTCCGGCTCCACCTCGGCGCCCAAGGGCGTCATGGTCACGCACGCCAACCTGATGGCGAACATGCGCGCGATCGAGGAGGGCCTCTCGGTCTGCACGAGCGACACCTTCGTCACCTGGCTGCCGCTGAACCACGACATGGGCCTCATCGGCGGCCTGCTGCAGCCGATGCACCGTGGCGCCGTGGTGGCGCTGATGTCGCCGCGCTACTTTCTCGAGCGTCCCGTGCGCTGGCTCGAAGCCGTCTCGCGGCTGCGCGCCACCGTCAGCGGCGGGCCCGACTTCGCCTACCGCCTGTGCCTGGACCGCGTGTCCGACACGCAGTTGCAAAGGCTCGACCTGTCGTCCTGGCGCCTCGCGTTCTCCGGCGCCGAGCCGGTGCGCGCCGACACGCTGCGATCGTTCCAGCAACGCTTCGCGCCCGCGGGTTTTCCGGCCGAAGCGGTGTACCCCTGCTACGGCCTGGCCGAATCGACGCTGTTCGTCACCGGCGGGCAGCGCGGCGCCGGCATGGTCGCGCACGCCTTCGACAAGGCGCGCATGGCGCAAGGCGCCGTGGTGCGCGACGAGGGCGGCGCCATGCTCGTGGGCTGCGGCCGCAGCGTCGCGCACCATGCGGTGCGCATCGTCGACACGGCCACGCTGGCCGTGTGCGCGGACGACGGCGTCGGCGAAATCTGGGCCTCGGGCCCGAGCCTGGGCAGCGGCTACTGGAACAAGCCCGAGGTGTCGCAGCAGACCTTCGTCGTGCAGGACGGCACGCGCTGGCTGCGCACCGGCGACCTGGGCTTCGTGCACGACGGCCAGCTCTACGTGGCGGGCCGCATCAAGGACATGGTCATCGTGCGCGGCCACAACCTCTACCCGCAGGACATCGAGCGTGAAGTCGAGCGCGAGGTCGAGGCCGTGCGCAAGGGCCGCGTCGCGGCCTTCGCGGTCGAGGGGCCGGAAGGCGAGGGCATCGGCCTTGCGGCCGAGGTGTCGCGCAGCATCCAGAAGCTGGTGCGGCCCGAGGTGCTGGTCGAGGCGCTGAGCGCGGCCGTGAGCGAACAGTGCGGCGAGCCGCTGTCGGTCGTGATGCTGCTCAACCCCGGTGGCATGCCCAAGACCACGAGCGGCAAGCTGCAACGCGGCGCCTGCCGCCAGGGCTGGATCGATCGCACCGCGGACGCCTATGCGATCTACGCACACGGCGCGTTCGTGCTGGGCGGCAGCGCCCCCGAGGTCGACACATCCGAAACCGCACTCGACGACGTCGAGCGGGCCCTCGCCACAATCTGGCACGAGGTGCTGCGCCGCCCCGCCGAACGGCCGCTGGCGCGCGACGCGCACTTCTTCACCCACGGCGGCAACTCGCTCGCCGCCACGCAGGTGGCCGCGCGCGTCGGCGAGCGCTGGGACATCGACTTTCCGCTTCGCGCGCTGTTCGAACAGCCGCGCCTGGGCGACCTCGCGCGCGAACTGCAGCGCGTGCTCGCGCTCGGCCAGCGCCGCGCGCACCAGCCGATCCCGGCCCTGCCGGCCGAGCGCCGCACCGGGATGCTCGCGCTGTCGCATGCGCAGGCGCGCCAGTGGTTCCTCTGGCAACTCGATCCGCAGAACAGCGCCTACCACGTGGGCGTGGCGCTGCGCCTGTCGGGCGTGCTGGATGCCGATGCACTGAAGGCGGCGCTCGAAGGCCTGCTCGCGCGCCACGAGAGCCTGCGCACCGTGTTCCGCACCGCGGCCGACGGCACGGTCGGGCAGCAGGTGCTGCCGACGGCGCCGCTGGCGCTCGCCCACATCGACCTGCGCGCGCTGCCGGACGGCGACCGCGAAGGCGCCGCCGCCGCACAGGCCCGCGCGCTGCAGGCCGAGCCTTTCGATCTCGCAGCCGGCCCCGTGCTGCGCGCGGCCTGGCTCCAGCTCGGCGACGCGCACCACATCCTCGCGATCGTCACGCACCACATCGTGTCCGACGGCGCCTCGCTGCAGGTGCTGCTCGACGAGTTTGGCGTGGCCTATGCGGCGCACGCGAAGGGCGAGACGCCGTCGCTCGCCGCACCGGCGATCCAGTACGCCGACTACGCCGCCTGGCAGCGCGACTGGCTCGCCGCCGGCGAGGCCGAACGCCAGCTGGCCTACTGGCGCACCCAGCTCGGCAACGACCATCCCGTGCTGGCCCTGCCCACGGACCGCCCCCGCCACGCGGTCGCCAACTACCGCGCCGCCTCGCATGCCTTCGACCTCGATGCGGCCCTCGTCGCTCGCCTGCACGCCACCGCGCAGGCGCATGGCGCCACGCTGTTCATGGTCTTGCTCGCGGGCTTCCAGGCGCTGCTGCATCGCTACACGGGCCAGCCCGACGTGCGTGTGGGCGTGCCGGTCGCCAACCGCCACCGCCCCGAGACCACGGGCCTCATCGGCTTCTTCGTCAACACGCAGGTGCTGCGCGCCGCGCTGAGCGGCCGCACCCCGTTCGCGCAACTGCTCGCCCAGACCCGCGAGGCCGCGCTCGGCGCGCAGGCCCATCAGGACCTGCCGTTCGAGCAGCTCGTGGACGCCCTGCAGCCGCAGCGCAGCCTCAGCCACAACCCGCTCTTCCAGGTGATGTTCAACCTGCTGCGCGAAGACACAGCCGTGCTGCGCGGCCTGCCGGGCCTGGCGGTCGACGAGTACCGCATGGACGACAGCGCCGCGCAGTGCGAACTCGCGCTCGACATCCGCGAGCGCGCCGACGGCCAGGTGCGCGCGGTCTTCACCGCGGCGGCCGAGCTGTTCGATGCCGCGACGGTTGCGCGCATGGCCGCGCACTACCGCGCGCTGCTCGAAGCGTTGACGGCGGACCCGGTCCGTGCCGTCGGGGACGCGCCGTGGCTCGCAGCCGAAGAGCAAGCGCAACTGCATGCCTGGGGCACGGGCCCATCGCCCGCATCCGCCGCGACTCCCGCGCATCGCCTGTTCGAGGCGCACGCCCGCCGTGCACCGGATGCCATCGCCTTGATCGACGGCGACACCGAACTGTCCTACGCCGCCCTCGACCGCCGCGCCAACCGCATTGCGCACCGCCTGCTGCGCCACGGCGTGCGGCCTGACACGCGGGTCGCCGTGGCCGTCGATGCCCCGATCGATCGCGTCGCCAGCCTGCTGGCCGTTTTGAAGGCCGGCGGCACCTACCTGCCGATGGACCCGTCGCACCCGCCGCAGCGACTGTCGCAGTTGCTGGCCGACAGCGGCGCCGCGCTGCTGCTGGCCGGCAGCCACAGCTCGGTGGACGGACCCGTCACGCGCATCACGGTCGATGACGCATCGCTCGACGACGAACCGAACGAGGCCCCGCAAGTCGCGCTGCACGACCACCACCTGGCCTACGTGATCCACACCTCGGGCACCACCGGCCGCCCCAAGGGCGTGGCGGTCGCGCACGGCGCGCTGTCGATGCACCTGCAGGCCATGGCCGAGGCCTGCGGCTTCACGGCGGACGACCGCTCGCTGCAGTTCGCGCTGCCGCACGTCGATGCCGCCATCGAGCAGTGCCTGCTGCCGCTGACCTCCGGCGCCGCGCTGGTGCTGCAGCCGCAGTGGTGCTCGCTCGCCAGCGAACTCGACGCCCTGCTGCAGCGCCACCGCGTCAGCGTGGTCGACCTGCCGCCGGCCTATGCGCGCCAGCTGCTGCAGGACCAGCCGCCGTTCCAGCACGCCGTGCGCCTCGCGCTCTTCGGCGGCGAGGCCTGGACCGGCGAAGACCTCGCGCTGGTCCGCCGCGTGCTGCACCCTGCACGCATCGTGAACGCCTACGGCCCGACCGAAGCCGTGATCACGCCGACCCTGTGGTCCGCCGACGCCGAGGCCATCGTGCAGGGCTACGCCCCCATCGGCCGCCCGGTCGGCCGGCGCACCGCCCACGTGCTCGACGCCGACCTGCAGCCCGTGCCGCAGGGCGTGCCCGGCGAGCTGTACCTCGGCGGCGACGGCCTCGCGCGCGGCTACCTCGGGCGTTCGGCCCTGACGGCCGAGCGCTTCGTCGCCGATCCGTTCGACGGGGCGGGCGGTCGCCTGTACCGCACCGGCGACCTCGTGCGCTGGCGCGCCGACGGCCAGCTCGAGTACCTCGAGCGGCTCGACCACCAGGTGAAGGTGCGGGGCTTCCGCATCGAGCTCGGCGAGGTCGAGGCGCGCTTGCGCGAGCAGCCCGGCGTGCGCGAGGCGCTGGTGTGCCTGCATGAGGGCGCAGCCGGCCCGTCGCTCGTGGCCTACGTCGCACCGGCGGCGGGCGCATCGCTCGACGCGATCACGCTCAAGACGCAGTTGGCGCAGGCGCTGCCCGACTACATGGTGCCTTCGGCGCTGATGGTGCTCGACAGCTTCCCGCTCGGTGCCAACGGCAAGGTCGACCGCCGCGCGCTGCCCGCACCGGCGGCCGCCGGCACACCAGGCTACGAAGCCCCCCACGGCGACGTCGCGCAGACATTGGCCGCGATCTGGGCCGAGCTGCTCAAGGTCGTGCAGGTCGGCCTGCACGACAACTTCTTCGACCTCGGCGGCAACTCGCTGCTCGTGATCCGCATGCACCGGCTGGTGGAAGACCGCCTGCAGCCGGGCTTGGCGGTGGTCGACCTCTTCAAGTACCCGACCGTCGGCGCGCTCGCCCGCCACATCGAGCAGAAGGGGCGCGGCCCCGCCGCGGCCTCCGACGACGCCGCGCAGGCGAAGCAGCGCGCGCAACAGCAGCGCGCCGCCCTGCTGCAACGCCGCCGACCCACGGAAAGAACCCTCTGATGCACGCGCAAGACGACACCCCGCCTTCTTCCCCCGACACCACGGGCCTCGAGATCGCCATCGTCGGCATGGCCGGCCGCTTTCCCGGCGCGCCCGACGTGGACGCCTTCTGGCGCAACATCCGCGACGGTGTCGAGTCGGTCACCGTCTTCAGCGACGACGAACTGCGCGCGCGCGGCGTGCCCGAGCGCGCGCTGGCCGATCCCGACTACGTGAAGGCCGGCGTGCTGTTCGACGGCTTCGACCGCTTCGACGCCGGCTTCTTCGGCTACTCGCCGCGCGAGGCCGAGCACCTCGATCCGCAGCAGCGCATCTTTCTCGAATGCGCCTGGGAGGCGATGGACCATGCGGGCTGGCCGACCGGCCAGAAGGGCGGGGCGCCGGTCGGCGTCTACGCGGGCGACGGCCCCAACCTCTACCTCATGAAGCACCTGCTGCCCGCCGTCGGCATCGACGCGGGCACCGGCATCGCCGACATGCTGGGCCTCATGAGCGGCAACTCCGCCGGCTCGCTGTGCACGCGCGTGGCCTACAAGCTCGACCTGCGCGGCCCGGCGCTGAGCGTGCAGACCGAATGCTCGACTTCGCTGGTGGCCGTGCACCTGGCCTGCCAGGGCCTGCTGAGCCACGACTGCGACATGGCGCTGGCCGGCGGCGTGTGGCTCAACCTGCTGCAGGAGGGCGGCTACCGCTACCAGAACGGCGCCATCCTCTCGCCCGACGGCCACTGCCGCGCCTTTGACGCCCAGGCCGCGGGCACGGTGATCGGCAGCGGCGCGGGCATCGTCGTGCTGCGCCGACTGGCCGATGCGCTGCGCGACGGCGACACCATCCACGCCGTCATCAAGGGCACGGCCGCCAACAACGACGGCGCCGACAAGATCGGCTTCACCGCACCGAGCGTGCAGGGCCAGGCCGGCGCGATCCGTGCGGCGCAACTGATGGCCGACGTGCCCGCGCACACCATCGGCTATGTCGAGGCGCACGGCACGGGCACCACGCTGGGCGACCCGATCGAGCTGGCCGCGCTCACGCAGGCCTTCCGTGCCGACGGCGGCGACGGCGGGCGCTGCGGCTATTGCGCCATCGGCTCGGTCAAGACCAACATCGGCCACCTCGATGCGGCGGCCGGCGTGGCCGGGCTCATCAAGGCGACGCTGGCGCTGCGCCACCGCACGCTGCCGCCGAGCCTGCATTTCGAGCAGCCGAACCCGCAGATCGATTTCGCGAACAGCCCGTTCCGCGTGAACACCGAGGCGCTCCCCTGGCCCGAGGGCGATACACCGCGTCGTGCGGGCGTCAGCTCCTTCGGCATCGGCGGCACCAACGTGCACGTCGTGCTGGAAGAGGCGCCGCGCGTGGTCACGGCCACCGCATCGGCCGGCTGGCAGGTGCTGGCACTGTCGACCCGCAGTGCGCCCGCGACACGGCAGGCCGCGCAGCAGCTGGCCGATCACCTGCGCGCGCAGCCCGCGTTGCCGCTCGCCGATGTCGCCCACACCCTGCAGGCGGGTCGCCGTGTCTTCGAGCACCGCAGTGCCGTGGTGGCCGACCATGCCGAAGGCGCCGTGCAATTGCTCTCGGCGGGCGAAGGCCTGGCCGTGCGCGCCGCACCCGCGCAGGCACCCGAAGTGGTCTTCCTCTTCCCCGGCGGTGGCACGCAACATGCGCAGATGGGCCGCGCGCTCTACGAGGACGACGCGGCCTTCCGCGGCGACATCGACCGCTGCTGCGCGCTGCTGGAACCCGAGCTGGGCTTCGACCTGCGCACCGTGCTGTTCCCCGCGCCCGGCGGTGAAGCCGAGGCCGACGCGCGGCTGTTCGACATCGCACTCGCGCAACCCGCACTCTTCGTCGTCGCGTACGCGATGGCGCAGTGGTGGATGCGTCGCGGCGTGCGGCCCGCGGTGATGATGGGCCACAGCTTGGGCGAGTACGTCGCCGCCTGCCTGGCGGGCGTGTTCCGTCTCGAAGACGCGCTGCGCGTCGCGGCCCTGCGCGGTCGCCTGCTGCAGTCGATGCCGCCCGGCGCGATGACCGCCGTGCCGCTGTCGCAAGCCGCGCTCGCGCCCTTCCTGGCGCCGGGCTGCGACCTCGCTGCCGCCAATGCCGAACAGCTGTGCGTGATCTCGGGCCCGCGCGAGGCGGTCGAGGCCGCCGAGGCGCGGCTGCGCGCGGCGGGCCACCTGCCGCGCCGGCTGCATGTGTCGATCGCTTCGCACTCGGCGATGACCGAGCCGCTGCTCGCGCCGCTCGAAGCGCTCATCGCTTCGGTGCCGCGCCGGCCGCCGACGATCCCCTTTGTCTCGAACGTCACGGGCCAGCTCATCACGCCCGAAGAGGCCATGAGCCCCGCCTACTGGGCGCGCCACCTGCGCGGCACCGTGCAGTACGCCGACGGCGTGGGCACCTTGCTGCAGGTGCCGGGCCGCGTGCTGCTCGAAGTCGGCCCCGGCGAAACGCTGGCGGGCCTGGCGCGCCAGCATCCGCTGGCCGACACCGCCGCCGGCGTGCTCGCCAGCCAGGCGCATCCGCAGCAGCAGGCACGCAATGCGCAGCAGATCGCGCAGACGCTGGCCCAGCTGTGGGTCGCTGGCGTGGACATCGACTGGGCTGCCTGCCGCGCGGGCGCCGCGCGTCGGCGCGTGCCGCTGCCGGCGTATCCGTTCCAGCGCCGCCGCTACTGGGTGGATGCGCCTAGTGGTGCGAAGGCACCGCAACACATCAACGCCGGCGCGTTCTACGTGCCGTCGTGGCAGCGCACGGAGCCGCTGGCGCTTGCGTCTTCGATCAATGCCGATGGTTGCCTGCTCGTGCTCGGCGACAGCCGCAGCCTCACGGGCCACCTCGTGCGTCAGCTGCGTGCACAGGGCCGCACCGTGGTGCTGGCCGAGCGCGGCAGCGCCTTCGCGCGCACGGCCCACGGCCACTGGACGCTGCGCCCCGGCGCGCGCGACGACCACGCCCGCTTGCAGACGGAGATTGCGGCCGACTTCGGCGCCATCGCCGGCATCTACCACCTGTGGAGCCTCGACGAAGCGCTGCCCGCGCAGCAGCCGCAGGCCGAGCTGCTCGAGCGCAGCTTCTTCAGCCTGCTCGCGCTCGTGCAGTCGCTCGACGCCGGCGACCGCACGCTGCCGCTGGCCGTGGTCGCCAACCAGCTCGAAGACGTGACCGGCACCGAGCCGCTGTGCCCCGAGAAGGCCACGCTGCGCGGCATCGGCAAGGTGATCGGCCAGGAATACCCGCGCGTGCATTGCCGCGTGATCGACGTGGTGCTGCCTGCGCCCGAAAGCGATGCCGAAGGCCGGCTGGTCGCGCAGATCGTGGCCGAGGCCGTGGCGTTGCAGACCGAGCCCGGCGAGCCGCTGGTGGCCTGCCGTGGCGCGCACCGCTGGATCAAGACCTACGAGCCCGCGACACTGACCGCCGCCGCGCCACCGCGTCTGCGCCGCGAGGGCGTCTACCTTGTCACCGGCGGCCTGGGCGGTGTCGGCCTTGCGCTGGCGAGGCACCTCACAGTGCACTGGCAGGCGCGGCTGGTGCTGCTGGGCCGCACCGCGCTGCCGGCGCGCACCGAGTGGCCCGCGCTGGTGGTGGCCGACAGCACGCCCGCCGATCTGAAGGCGCGGCTGCATCAACTGCTCGAACTCGAAGCGCTCGGCGCACAGGTGCTCACCGTGTCGGCCGACGTGTCCGACGCCGACGCGGTGCGTGCCGCCCTCGCACAGGCGAACGCCCGCTTCGGCCCGCTGCACGGCGTCGTGCATGCCGCCGGCGATGCGGGCGGCGGAATGATGGCCGGGCGCACGCGTGCGCAGGTCGACACCGTGTTCGCAACCAAGGTGCGCGGCACGCGCGTGCTGTTCGACGCGCTGCGCGGCCAGCCGCTGGACTTCGTGCTGCTGTGCTCGTCCATCTCCAGCGTGGCCGGCGGCCTGGGCATGAGCGACTACGCTGCCGCCAACGCCTACCTCGACGCCGTGGCCGTCGCGCACGAGCGGCTCGGCGCGTTCCCGGTGTTCTCGGTCAACTGGGACGCCTGGCGCGGCCTGGGCATGGCCGCGCACATGGACGTGCCCGAGGACATCGGCATGGACGGCCCGGAGGGCGCGCGCGTCTTCGAGCGCATCGTCAACGGCCCGGTGCGCGCGCAGACCGTCATCTCGACCGCCGACCTGGCCACACGCCTGGGCCCGCTCGACAACGGCATGCTCGAACTGCTCGGCGACGAGGCACCGGCCGCCGCCGCGGGCGCGGCCCATCCCCGGCCCGCGCTGCAGACCCCGTTCGTCGCGCCGCAGGGCGAGATCGAGACCGCGCTCGCCGCGCTGTGGACCGAGCGCCTGGGCATCGCGCCCATCGGCGTGGACGACAACCTGTTCGAGCTCGGCGGCGATTCGCTCGTGGCCATCCAGCTGCTGTCGCGCGTGCGCAAGCGCTACGCGACCGAGCTGCACCCCAGCGAGTTCTTCAAGGCGCCGACCATCGCCGGCCTGGCCGCGCGGCTCGGTGTCGCCTCGACCACCGCTGCGCCGCAGCGCAGCGCGATGGAGATCACGCCCGTGGCGCGCGGCGGCGCGCTGCCGCTGTCGCCGATGCAGCGCCGCCTCTGGCTGGTCGATCGCCTCACCGACGCTGCCAACCGCAGCGGCCGCGCGGCCTACAACATGTCGGCCGGCCTGGCGCTGCACGGCGAGCTCGACATCGGCGCGCTGCGCGCCGCCATCGACGCCATCGTGGCGCGTCACGAGGTGCTGCGCACCGTGTTCACCGAAGACGACGAGGGCGAACCCATGGCCGTCGTGCGCCCCGGTGCGCCGCTCGACATTCCCGTCATCGCACTCGACGACGGCGCGCGCTACGGTCAACTTTTCGACGAGCTGGTGCGCGCACCGCTCGCACTGGCCGAGGGCCCGCTCATCCAGGCCACCGTCGTGCGCATGGCTGCGCGCGAGCATGTGCTGGTGCTCGTGGTGCACCACATCGTGTTCGACGGCTGGTCGATCGCCGTGTTCGCACGCGAGCTGGCTGCGTTCTACGAGCGCGCACGGCGCGGCCAGCCGCTCGAACTGGCACCGCTGCCCGTGCAGTACGCCGACTATGCCGCCTGGTACGCGCGCGCGCTGGCCTCCGACGGCTTTGCGCCGAAGGCCGCGTTCTGGCGCGAGCGGCTGGCGGGCGCGCCGCAGGCCTCGGGCATCAAGCCCGACCACCAGCGCCCGGCCGTGCCCACGCACGCCGGCGATTCGGTGCGGCTCACGCTGTCGCCGGCGCTGTCGCAGTCGTTGGCCGCGCTCGCGCGCGCGTCGGACACGTCGCTGTTCACGCTGCTGCTGTCGTCGTTCTTCCTGTTCTTCCACCAGGTCTCGGGCGCCGACGACATCGTCATCGGCACCGACGTCGCGGGCCGCGGCCACCCGGACCTCGAAGGGCTGCTCGGCTTCTTCGTCAACGTGGTGCCGCTGCGCTCGCGCCGTGCGAATGCCGCGACCGACTTCGCGCACTGGCTGGCCGTCACCAAGGCCGACACCCTGGCCGCGATGGACCACCAGGACGTGCCTTTCGACCGCATCGTCGAGTTGTCGGGCGTGCCGCGCGCACGCGACCGCAACCCGCTGGTGCAGGTGCTCTTCGTGCTCCAGAACACTCCCGAGATCCGGTTCGCCATCGAAGGCGCCGAGGTCCAGGTGCTGCCCCAGCAGATGAACGAATCCAAGTTCGACCTGGCGGTGTTCGCCAGCGAACAGGGCGGCGCGCTCACCGCCGAGTGGGTGTTCGCCACCGACCTCTACCGGCGGGAGACCGTCGAAACCTTCACCGCTTCGTGGCATGCGCTGCTGGAGCGGATCGTCGTCACACCTGGCCAGCCGATCGACGCGCTGGCCCCCATGCCCTCGGAGGAATCCATCGCCATGACAAACGCTCCCAACGTCCGCCCGGCCTCGAAACTGGACAAGCTCGGCAAACTTGGAAAGCTCGACGCCCTGGGCGCCGGCCGCGCGCCCGTGCGCGCCGCCGCGCGGCCCGCCGTGCAGACCTCGTTCCTGAAGCCCGGTGCCGAGTTCCCCATCGTGCTGCAGGCCACCAGCCCCGAGCTCGACACCGTCGCCTGGGCCAAGGGCCAGGCCGACTACATCGAGATGCTGGTCGCGAAGCACGGCGGCATCCTGTTCCGCGACTTCGGCCTGAAGACGCCGCAGGACTTCGAGGCCTTTGCCGAGGCCATCGAGCCCGAGCTGTACGGCAGCTACGGCGACCTGCCGAAGAAGGAGGGCGGCAAGAAGACCTACCGCTCCACGCCGTACCCCGAGCGCCAGATGATCCTGTTCCACAACGAGAGCGCGCACCTGGACCGCTGGCCGCGCAAGCAGTGGTTCTTCTGCGAGCTGCCGTCGCCCGTGGGCGGGGCCACGCCCATCGTCGACTGCCGCGAGATGCTGCGCCGCCTGCCGGCCGAGGTGGTCGCCGGCTTCGAGCGCAAGGGGCTGCAGTACGCGCGCACCTTCACGCCCGGCCTGGACGTGAGCTGGCAGGACTTCTACAAGACCGACCGCCGCGAAGACGTCGAAGCGCGCCTGGCCGCCGCCGGCATCGAATGGCGCTGGCTCGACGGCGACACGCTGCAGACACGCACCCGCTGCCCTGCCGTGATCCGCCACCCGCTCACCGGCGAGCGCGTGTTCTTCAACCAGGTGCAGCTGCACCACGTCGCCTGCCTCGAGCCGCAGGTGCGCGAAGACCTGCTGGCCATGGGTGGCGTCGAGCGCCTGCCGCGCCACGTGACCTACGGCGACGGCTCGCCCATCGCGGACGAAACCATGGCCATCGTTGGCGAGGCCTACGAGGCCTGCGCCGTGCGCTTCGACTGGCGCCAGGGCGACGTGGTGATGCTCGACAACATGCTCGCCGCACACGCACGCGATCCCTTCGAAGGCCCGCGAAAGATCGTGGTGGCGATGGGCGCGATGTTCGACCGCACCGCGCTCGACGACGGCGCGCGCGGCACCGAGTCCCGCCTGGCCGACGAACAAGGCGCCTGAACGAAATGACGACCATGACCGACCACTTCGACGACACGACCTTCCCGCTGAGCCCCGAACAACGCGCGGTGCCGGCCGATGCGCCGCGCCTGCTGCTGCGCGCCGACATCGAGGGTACGCTCGATGCCGCGCGCCTGCGCGACGTGGTGGCGCGCGTGCTGGGCGCGCATGGCGCGCTGTGCAGTGCCATCCGCGCGGTGCCGGGCTACCGCGGCCTGCGCCAGCAGTACACCGACGGGATGACGCTGCTGGCCTGGGCGGACGCAGACCTGCGCGATGCGCCTGAAGCTGCCTTGGCCGACTGGCTGGCGAACCTGCAGGCCGCGCCGCTGGACATCGCGCGCGGCGAGATGGTCCGTGCCGGGCTCGCACGCACCGGTGAGGCGCGCCACACGCTGGCGCTTTCCGTGCATGCCTGGGTCGGCGACCGGGGCAGCCTGCAGCACTTGTTCGACCAGATCGCCACGGCCTTCGCGGACGAACACGCCTTCGATGCCGCCGAGGTGTTCCCGTACGCACGCTTCGTGACCTGGCGCCAGGACCTGCTCGACGGCGAAGACGCCGCCGAGGGACGCGCCTACTGGCAGCGCTACCTCGCGCAGGCTTCCTCGCTCACACCGCCGCGCCTCGTCGGCCGGCAAGCTGCTGCCTCCCAGCAGGCTGTGCGCGTGCGTGCTGACGAATCTGTCAATGCCACTTTCGCGAGTCGCATCGCCGCCTGCGCCGACACGCTGGGCGCGCAGCCCGACACGTTGTTGCAAGCCGTCTGGTGGCTGCTGCTCGCGCGGCTGGACGGCACCGGCCGTTTCGTCGCCGGCTGGCAGCACGACTGCCGCCGCGACTACCCGCCGATGCAGGGTGCGGTCGGCGTGTTCGACAAGGTGCTGCCGCTCATCGTCGAGACCGCCCCCGAGACGCGCTTTGCCGACTGGTTCGAGAACGTCGACGGCACGCTGGCCGCGCATGTCGAGGCGCAGGAGTACTGGGCCGTCGAGTCGCCGCCCATCGCCGCGCACCTCGCGGTCGGCTTCGCGTGCCACGAGCGGCCGCGCCGTCACGGCGCCGATCCGCAATGGCAACTGGCTGCGCTGCCGGGGCCGTTACCGGCTTTCGAACTCGCCTTGCAGGTTGCATGGGATGCCGACGGTGTCGCGCTCTCGGTGCATGCCGATGCCGCACGCCACAGCGAGGTGGCGGCGCAGCGCCTGCTGATGCAATACCTTTGCCTGCTGGATGCCATCGTCGAACGCCCCGACACTGCGCTCGGCGCGCTGCCGCTGGTCGGTGCGCGTGAGCGCGAGTTGCTGCTGCAGTCGCAAGAAGCCGTGGCCGATGTCGGCACGCAGACCGTCACGCAGCGCATCGCCCACTGGGCTGCCCAGACACCCGACGCGCCCGCGCTCGAAGCGGGCGACCAATGCCTGAACTACCGCGAGCTCGACCGGCGCACGGGCCGCGTCGCCCGCTGGCTGCAAGGGCAGGGCGTGACGCCCGGCGCCATCGTCGCGCTGAACCTGCCGCGCGCGCTCGACCTGCCGGTGGCGATCCTCTCTGTCTGGCGCGCGGGCGCCGCCTACCTGCCGCTCGACCCCGACTGGCCCGAGGCGCGCCGTGCGGCGGTGCTGGCCGATGCGCAGCCGGTGTTCACCATCGACGCCGCATTGCCCGATGCGACCACGCTGCCCGAAGCGAAAGCCGCATCGCACATCGCCGCACCGAGCGACCTCGCCTACGTGCTCTACACCTCCGGTTCCACCGGCACGCCCAAGGGCGTGGCCGTCGAGCAGGGCCAGCTGCAGAACTACGTGGCAGCCGCCTCGGCCGCGATGCAGCTCGACACCTGCCGCCGCTGGGCGCTCACCAGCTCGGTCGCGGCCGACCTGGGCAACACCGCGCTGTTCGGTGCGTTCCACAACGGCGCCTGCCTTGTCGTGGCGGCGCCGCATGAGGCGAAAGACGCCGAGGCCTTCGCGCGCTTCATGCGCACGCACGCCATCGACGCGCTGAAGATCGTGCCCTCGCACCTCGAAGCGTTGCTTGAAAGCACCACGCCCTGCCTGCCGCGCACCCTGGTGCTGGGCGGCGAGGCCGCGCCGCGCGCGCTGGTCGAGCGCATCGCGCGGCTGGCGCCGCAGTGCGCCATCTACAACCACTACGGGCCGACCGAGGCCACGGTCGGCGTCATGGTGCATGCCGTCGAAGCCGGCGCGCCCGTGCCCGAGCAGCTGCCGCTGACGCGCGTGCTCGCGAACAACCGCGTGCGCGTGCTCGATGCGTCGCGCGGCCTCGTGCCGGCCGGTGGACTGGGCGAGGTCCACATCGGTGGTGCGCAGCTGTGCCGCGGCTACCTGAACCGCGCGAACGCTGACGTGTTCGTCGCCGACCCGTTCCGTTCTGGCGAGCGGCTCTACCGCACGGGCGACCTCGCGTGGGTGCTGCCCGAAGGCGGCCTGCGGCTCGCGGGGCGCGCCGACCACCAGATGAAGGTCCACGGCTACCGCGTCGAGCCCGCCGAGGTCGAGGCGGCGCTGCTGGCGCGGCCCGGCGTGCGCCAGGCCGTGGTGCTGGCCGTGCCCGATGCGGCCGGCGCCGCCACGCTCGCCGCCTTCTTCGTCGGCGACAGCGAGGCGACCGACGGCCGCGCGCTGCGCGAGCAACTCGCCGCGCTGCTGCCGGCGCACATGGTGCCCGCGAGCTGCACGGCCGTGAGCGCCTTCGTGCGCTTGCCGAACGGCAAGATCGACCGGCTCGCGCTGGCGGTATCGGCCCCGGCCGAAGCACCGCAGCGCGTCATCGCGGCGCCGCGCGACGCGCTCGAAGCGCTGCTCGCCGACGGCATGGCCACGCTGCTGGGCAGCGGCCCGGTCGGTGTGGAAGACGACTTCTTCGAACTCGGCGGCCACTCGCTGCAGGTCATCAAGCTGGTCGCGCGCATCCGCAAGCTGCTGCAGGTCGAGGTGGCGGCCGGCGTGGTGTTCGACCACCCGACACCCGCGGCGCTGGCCGCCGTGTTGCGCGAGGCGAGCGCCGACGCGGTCGCACTCGAAAATCTGGCGCAGACGCACCGGCAGCGCGACCTGGCCGACGAATCCGTGGGCGAGGCCGCATGAGCATCGTCATGGACGAGATCACCCGCACCGTGCACGACGGCCAGGCGGTGCCGTTGTCGTATGCGCAGGAGCAGTTGTGCTTCCTGCAGAAGCTGGAGCCCGGGCTCACGGCCTACAACCTGCCGCGCGTGTTCCGGCTGACCGGCGCGCTCGACGCCGATGCGCTGGAACGTGCGTTCCAGGCGGTCGTTGCGCGCCACGCGATCCTGCGCACGCACTTCGTCGAGCATGACGGCGTGCCGATGCAGGTGGTGCAGGCCGAGGTGCCGTTCGCGCTGGAGCGCATCGACCTTTCGGGCCAGAGCGCCGACGCGCAACAAGCCGCTGTCGATGCGCTCGTGCGCCGTACAGCGACGCATGTGTTCGACCTGGGCCGCGCGCCCGCACTGGTGGCCCGGCTCGCAAAGCTCGCAGACGACCGGCATGTGCTGGCCGTCTGCCTGCACCACATCGTGTCCGACGCCTGGTCGAACCCGATCCTGGCGCGCGACCTCGGCGCGGCCTACGCGCTGGCGCTGCGCAGCGAGGGCCCGGTGCAGCTGCCGCCGCTGCCCGTGCAGTACGCCGACTTCGCCGTGTGGCAGCGGGCCCGCGTGCAGGGCGGGGCGCTCGCGCCGCAGCTCGACCACTGGAACCGCCACCTCGGCGACGAGGTGCCGTCGCTCGATCTGCCGACCGACCGCGCACGCCCCGCGCAACAGACCTTCGCCGGCACTGCACTCGGCTTCGAACTGCCGCCGGCCCTGGCGGCGGCGTTGCAGAAGTTCTGCCGCGCCGAACGCTGCACGCCGTTCGTCGTGCTGCTCGCGGCCTGGCAGGTGCTGCTGTCGCGCTGCAGCGGGCAGGATGACTTCGCCATCGGCGTGCCCAATGCCGGCCGCCACCGCGAGGAGGTGCAGGACCTGCTGGGCTTCTTCATCACCACCCAGGTGTTCCGCGTGCGGCTCGCGCCCCGGTGCACGCTGCGCGAGGTGTGCCGCCAGGTGCGCACCGACGCGCTGGCCGCGCTCGACCATGCCGACCTGCCGTTCGAAGTGCTGCTGGCCAGCCGCAAGGACCGTCGCGATCCCGCGCGCAGCCCGCTGTTCCAGGCCATGTTCGGCGTGCAGATGGCCGGCGAGGCCGTCGCGCTCGACTTCGCGGGCGTGCGCGCCGAGCTGCAGGAGTTCGACGACGCGGGCGCCAAGTTCGACCTGTCGCTGGACTTCTACATCGACCCGCACGGCGTGCGCGGCCGGCTCGAATACAACACCGACCTGTTTGACGCCACGACCGCGCAGCGCCTGGTGCGCGCCTACCAGCGCGTGCTGCAGGCGATGTCGGACGACCCCGACCGCGTGCTCGCGAACCTCGTGCTCACCGATGCGGACGATGAGGCGCGGCTGCGTACGTGGAGCGAGAACCTGCCGCACCGCCCGTACACGCAGCCCGTGCACCGGCTCATCGAAGCACAGGCACGTCAGCAGCCGGAGTCGGTGGCGCTGGTGTTCGGCGACGCGGTGCTGCGCTATGGCGAACTCGACGCGCGCGCCAACGCGCTGGCCCACCGCCTGATCGGTCGGGGCGTACGGCCCGACATGCCCGTGGGCATCGCCGCCGAGCGCAGCCTCGAGATGGTGGTGGGGCTGCTGGCGATCCTGAAGGCCGGCGGCGCCTATGTGCCCATCGACCCCGAGCTGCCGCGCGAACGCATCGCCTACATGCTCGAAGACAGCGGGGTGACGCTGCTGCTCACGCAGTCGCACCTGCGCGAGGCGCTGCCGGTGGCGGCGCATGTGCAAATGCTGGCGCTGGATGCGCTCGACCTGTCGGCCGAATCCACCGCCCGTCCGCAGGTCGCACTGCATGGCGAGAACCTCGCCTACGTGATCTTCACCTCCGGCTCCACGGGCCGTCCCAAGGGCGCGGCCAACCGCCACAACGCGCTCTACAACCGCCTGGCCTGGATGCAGGACGCCTACGCGTTGAACGAGGGCGATACCGTGCTGCAGAAGACGCCGTTCGGCTTCGACGTGTCGGTGTGGGAGTTCTTCTGGCCGCTGATGCAGGGCGCGCGCCTTGTCGTCGCTGCGCCTGGCGATCACCGCGAGCCGGCACGCCTGGTCGAGCTGATCCGCGCGCACGGCGTGACCACGCTGCATTTCGTGCCCTCGATGCTGCAGGCCTTCCTGGCGAACGACGGCATCGAGGCCTGCACCAGCCTGCGGCGCATCGTCTGCAGCGGCGAGGCGCTGCCCGCCGAGGCTCAGGCGAAGGTGTTCGAGCGCCTGCCGGGCGCGGGGCTGTACAACCTCTACGGCCCGACCGAGGCGGCCATCGACGTGACGCACTGGACCTGCCGCGCCGACGGCCTGAACCACGTCGCCATCGGCCGCCCCATCGCGGGCTGCAAGACCTACGTGCTCGACGCGGGCCTGAACCCGGTGCCGCCGGGCGTGGGTGGCGAGCTGTACCTGGGCGGCATCGGCCTGGCGCGCGGCTACCTGCACCGGCTGGGCCTCACGGCCGAGCGCTTCGTCGCCGACCCGTTCAGCGACACCGGCGAGCGCCTGTACCGCACGGGCGACCTCGTGCGATGGCGCGACGACGGCCAGCTGGCCTACCTGGGCCGCATCGACCACCAGGTGAAGGTGCGGGGCTTCCGCATCGAGCTCGGCGAGATCGAGGCGCAGCTGCTGGCCCAGCCGCAGGTGCGCGAGGCCGTGGTGGTGGCCGACGAAGGCCCCGGCGGCACGCGGTTGGTCGGCTACGTGTCGCCGCAGCCCGGTGCGGCGGTGGACGCGGCCGTGCTCAAGGCCCGCCTGGCCGAGGTGCTGCCCGAGTACATGGTGCCAGCGCTGCTGTGCGTGCTGCCGGCCCTGCCGCTCAATGCCAACGGCAAGATCGACCGCAAGTCGCTGCCCAAGCCCGAGCGCAGCGGGGCGCAGGCCTACGAGGCGCCCGAGGGCGAGATCGAACAGGCTCTGGCAACGGTCTGGGCCGAGGTGCTCGGCCTTCCGCGCGTGGGTCGGCAGGACAACTTCTTCGAACTCGGCGGTGATTCGATCCTGAGCCTGCAGATCGTGTCGCGGCTGCGCACGGCCGGCTGGAAGCTCACGCCGCGCCAGATGTTCGAGCGCCAGACCGTCGCGGGGCAGGCGGCCGTGGCCGAGCCCGTGGGCGCGGCGGTGCAGGCCGAGCAGACCGCAGCTGAAGGCGAGGTGCCGCTGCTGCCGTTCCAGGCCGCGTTCTTCGAGGCCGACATGCCCGAGCGCCATCACTGGAACCAGTCGCTGCTGCTGCGAGGCCGCGAGCCGCTGGCAGTGCCCGCGCTCGAAGCTGCGCTGGCGGCCGTGGTGCAGCATCACGATGCCTTCCGCCTGCGCTTCCATCGAACGACCGATGGGCGTTGGCAACAGACTTACGAGGAACTGCCGGCGCGCTGGCGCGAGGAATGGCTCTGGGTGCGCGATGCAGCGCACCCCGCGCAGATCGCCGCGCTGTGCGACGAGGCGCAGCGCAGCCTCGACCTCACGCACGGGCCGCTGCTGCGTCCGCTGGTCATCCGCCTGCCCGGCGGCGACTGGCGCCTGCTGCTGGCAGCGCACCACCTCGTGGTCGATGGCGTGTCGTGGCGCATCGTGCTCGACGACCTGGCCACCGCGTACGCGCAGTGCCGCGACGGCGAACCGGTCGTGCTGCCGCCGAAGAGCGCCAGCCTGCAGGCCTGGGCGCGCGCGTTGCAGAGCGAAGCTGCCGCGATGGACGGCGAACTCGCGCACTGGCAGGCCTTCGCCGACGTGCCGGTCGCGCTGCCCTGCGCGCGGCCCGAGGGCGCGAACACCGTGGCGCGTCGCGCCAGCATCGCGTGGCAGCTCGACCGCGCGCGCACGCAGGCATTGCTCAAGACGGCGCCGGCCGCCTACCGCACGCAGGTCAACGACCTGCTGCTCACGGCACTGGGGCGCGCGCTGTGCGGCTGGAGCGGGCATGCGCAGCTCGCGATCCTGCTCGAAGGGCACGGCCGCGAAGACATCCTCCCCGCGCGGAAGGCGCTCGACCTGTCGCGCACCACGGGCTGGTTCACCAGCCTGTTCCCCGTGCGGCTCGATCCGTTGGGCGCGTGGGGCGACGCGATCAAGCGCGTGAAGGAAGACCTGCGCCGCGTGCCGCAACGCGGGCTCGGCCATGGCGTGCTGAGGCACCTGGGCACGGACGCACAGCAGCAGGCGCTGCGCGCATTGCCGCGGCCGCAGCTGGTTTTCAACTACCTGGGGCAGGTGGATGGTGCGGCCGAGGCTGCGTGGTCGCTCGCGCCCGAAGACGCGGGCGAGCCGGTCGCGGCGAGCGCGCCGCTGCTGCACGAGTTCAGCGTCAACGCGCAGGTGCGCGACGGTGCGCTGCAACTGACGGTGGACTTCAGCGCGGCGCGGCATGCGCAAGAGGACGTGCAGGGCTGGGTGAACCGCTTCGGCGACGAACTCGAAGCGCTGATCGCGCACTGCACCTCGGGCGCTTGCGGCGTCACGCCGTCGGACTTCCCGCTGGCCGGCCTCGAAGCCGCGCAGCTCGACGCGCTGCCGCTGCCCGTGGCGCAACTCGAAGACCTCTATCCGTTGTCGCCGATGCAGTCCGGCATGCTGTTCCACAGCCTGGTCGATGCGCAGGGCGAGGCTTACGTCAACCAGCTGTGCATGGACATCGACGGCCTCGATGCCGAGCGCTTCCGCGCCGCATGGCAGCGCGTGCTCGCGCGCCACGAGATCCTGCGCAGCGGCTTCCTGGCCGACGGCGCCACGCCGCTGCAATGGGTGGCGCGCAGTGCCGAGATGCCGTGGGTGGTGCAAGACCTGCGTGAGAGCGCCGATGTGCCAGGTGCACTGGCGCGGCTGGCCGCATCGCAGCGTGCGAGCGGCTTCGACCTCGCGCGCCCGCCGCTCATGCGCATCGCCCTGGCGCGCACGCAGGCGCAGCGCCATCACCTCGTCTGGACCTACCACCACCTGCTGCTTGACGGCTGGAGCGTGGCGCAGCTGCTGGCCGAGGTGCTGCGCAGCTACGCGGGGCAGGCCGGCGAGCCCGCGCCGGGGCGTTTCCGAGATCACATCGCGTGGCTCGCAACGCGCGACGCGCAGGCCGGCGAGGCGCACTGGCGCAGCGTGCTGGCCGGTGTGGAAGAACCGACGCGCCTTGCCACGGCGCTGGTGCCGCCTGTCGCACCGCGCCCGGGCAAGGCCCGCCAGCGGCTGGCCTTCGACACCGAAGCCACGCGCGGCCTGCGCGAAGCCGCGCGGGCCGCGCACGTCACGCTCAACACCGTTGTGCAGGCCGCCTGGGCGCTGCTGCTGGGCCAGCGCACGCGCACGGGCACCGTCGTGTTTGGCGCCACCGTCTCCGGCCGCAGCGCCGAGATGCCGGGTGCCGAGCGCATGCTGGGCCTGTTCATCAACACGCTGCCCGTGGTCGCGCGCCTGCGGCCCGGCCAGCCCGTGGGCGACTGGCTGCGCGAACTGCAGGCGGCGCAGGTCGCGTCGCGCGAACACGAGCACACGCCGCTGCACGAGATCCAGGCCTGGGCCGGGCTGGGCGGGCAGGGCCTGTTCGACACGCTGGTGGTGTTCGAGAACTACCCGGTCGATGCGGCCTTGCGTGGTGACGCTGCGGCCGGCCTGAGCTTCGGCACGGTGCACACGAAGGAAGAAACCTCGTACCCGCTGACGCTGATGGTGCATGACGATGCGGCGCTGCACATCGACCTCGTGCATGCGCTCGACGTGTGCGACAACACGCAGGCCGCGGCGCTCGTGGGCCAGTTGCGCGCGGCGCTGCTGGCGCTGGCCGGCGATGCGGCGCAGGTCGTGGGCCAGCTGACGTTGGCCGATGCGGCCGAGCGCAAGCGGTTGTCGTCATGGTCGCGCGGTGCATTCGCACCGCAGGCGGTCGTGCCCGTTTACCACCTCATCGAACAGCAAGCGAAGGCGAACCCCGACGCACTGGCACTGGTCACAGCCGAGCATCGCCTCACCTACGCCGCACTGAATCGCCTCGCCAACCGCTGGGCGCATCGCTTGATCGCGCAGGGCGTGCGGCCCGACATGCCGGTCGCGATCGCGGTCGATCGCTCGGCCGAGACCGTCGTCGGCCTGCTCGCCGTGCTCAAGGCCGGCGGCGCGTACGTGCCGCTCGACCCGGCGTTCCCGACCGAACGCCTGGCCTACATGGTCGAGGACAGCGGCGCCTCGCTGCTGCTCACGCGCCGCGCGCTGATGCCGCGTTTGCCCGACGCAGCAAGCGTGCAGAGGCTGGCCTTCGACCTCGACGCAACCGACGACGGCATCGCCGACTGGCCCGACCACGACCCGGCGGTGCCGGTGCATGGCGAGCAGCTGGCCTATGTGCTCTACACCTCGGGCTCCACCGGCCGCCCGAAGGGCGTGGCGATGCGCCACGACGCGGTGGCGCGCCTCATCGCGTGGCAACTGCAACGCCTGCCGGGCGCGAGCCGCACGCTGCTGTTCGCCTCGCCGTGCTTCGACGTGGCGTTCCAGGAAATGGTCAGCGGGCTGGCCGGCGGCGGCTGCCTCGTGCAGACGACCGACGCGCAGCGGCTCGACCTCGATGCGCTCGAGGCGTTGGTGCACGGAGAAGGCGTCGAACGCATGTTCCTCACCTTCTCGGTGCTGCAGCATTTCGCCGAACAGTCGCTGGCCTCGGGCCGGCGGTTGCCGGCGCTGCGGCAGGTCATCACGGCGGGCGAGCAGCTCAAGCGCACGCCCGCGCTGGCCGAGTGGCTGGCGCGCGAATCGCAGTGTCGGCTCATCAACCAGTACGGGCCGACCGAGACGCACGTGGTGAGCGAGTTCGTGCTCGACGGTGCAGGCCCCGACGACCTGCCGCCCATCGGCACGCCCGCATCGAGCGCGTGCCTGCGCGTGCTCGATGCCAATCTTCAACCCGTGCCCGTCGGCGTGGCCGGCGAGCTGTGCGTGGGCGCCGAGGTGCTGGCGCGCGGCTACCTGCACCGCGCCGGCCTGACGGCGCAGCGCTTCGTCGCCGATCCGTTCGATGGGCATGGCGGGCGGCTCTACCGCACCGGCGACCTCGTGCGCTGGCGCGATGACGGGCAGCTCGAGTACCTCGGCCGGCTCGACCATCAGGTGAAGGTGCGGGGCTTTCGCATCGAACTCGGCGAGGTCGAGTCGCAGCTGCTCGCGCAGCCCGGCGTGCGACAGGCCCTGGTGCTGGCGCAGGACGGGCCGGGCGGCGCGCGCCTGGTGGCGTATGCCGCGGGCGCCGAAGGCCAGCCGCTGCGCCCCGCGGCGCTGCGTGCGGGGCTGGCGGCGGCGCTGCCCGACTACATGGTGCCGAGCGTCATCGTCGCGATGCCGCAGGGGCTGCCGCTGAACGCCAACGGCAAGGTCGACCGGCAGGCGCTGCCGCCGCCCGAAGCGGCGGAAGAGCGCGCCCACGTGCCGCCGCAGGGCGCCACCGAAGTCGCGCTGGCGGGTCTGTGGGCGCAGGTGCTGGGGCTGTCGCGCGTGGGGCGCGGCGACAACTTCTTCGAGCTCGGTGGGCATTCGCTCGCGGTGCTCAAGCTGCGCCAGCAGGTCAAGGCGCAGATGGGCATCGACCTGCCGCTGCAGCGTTACTTCGAGCTGCCCGACCTGGCGGCGTGCGCGCAGGCGCTCGACGCGCAAGGGCCGGCGCAGGCGCAGCAGGCCGCGCAGGCCGAGAGCGATCTCGATCGCATGGATGCATTGTTGGAAAGTCTGGGGGGTTGAGTGAGCAGTAGCGAACGCAGTAGGGCCATCGCCCAACGGCTGGCGGGTTTGCCGCCGGCGCGGCAGAAGGAATTCATCGCCGCGTTGCGTGCGCAGGGCATCGACTTCGGCCGCCTGCCGATCGTGCCCGACCCGGCCGCCGTGCCCGGTGCGCCGCGGCCCGCCTCGTACGCGCAGGCGCGCCAGTGGTTCCTCTGGCAGATGGACCCCGAAAGCACGGCGCAGCACATCACGGCCGCGCTCACGCTGCACGGCGCGCTCGACCATGCGGCGCTGCGCGCGAGCCTGCAGGCGCTGGTGGCGCGGCACCCGTCGCTGCGCACGCGTTTCGGCGTGAGCGACGACGGCGTGCCGCAGCAGACCGTGTCGCCCGAGGCGGTGCTCGACCTGCGTGAAGCCGATCTGCGCGCCCACCCCGCGCAGGTGCGCGACGAGGCCGCGCGCCTCGTGCGCACGCCCTTCGACCTGGCGAACGGCCCGCTGTTGCGCGTGGGCCTGCTGCGCACCGGCGAGACCGCGCACCTGCTGGTGCTGGTGATGCATCACATCGTGTCCGACGGCTGGTCGATGCAGCTGCTGGTCGACGACTTCGGCGCGCTGTACCAGGCGCACCGTCAAGGGAACGCCGTCGCCGTGCCGCCCGCGCCCGCCCTGCAGTACGCCGACTACGCCGCCTGGCAGCGCAATTGGCTCGAAGCGGGCGAGGGCGAACGTCAGCTCGCTTACTGGACCGGGCGGCTCGGCGGTGAGCAGCCGCTGCTGCAACTGCCCGCCGACCGCGCGCGTCCGCCGCAGGGGCCGTACCTGGCCGCGCGCCATCGGCTCGACCTGCCGGATGAGTTGACGCAGGCGCTGCGCCGCCGCGCGAGCGCCGAGGGCGCGACGCTCTTCATGGTGCTGCTGGCCGGCTTCCAGGCGCTGCTGCACCGCTACACGGGCCAGGGCGACATCCGGCTCGGCGTGCCCGTGGCCAACCGCGACCGGCCCGAGACGGCCGGCATCCTCGGCCTGTTCGTCAACACGCAGGTGCTGCGCGCCAAGCTGGGCGGCCACACCACGCTGGCCGAGGCGCTAGCGCAGGCACGCGAAGCGGCGCTGGGCGCGCAGGCGCACCAGGACCTGCCGTTCGAACAGCTGGTCGAGGCGCTGCAGCCCGAGCGCAGCCTGAGCCACCCGCCGCTGTTCCAGGTGATCTTCAACCACCGGCAGCAGGACCTGGGCGCGCTCGACCGGCTTGAAGGCCTGCGCATCGAACCCTGCGAACTCGACGAACAGGCGGCGCCCTTCGAACTCGCGCTCGACACGCTGGAGCAGGCCGACGGGACGCTCGGCCTGAGCTTCACCTACGCCCGCGCGATCTTCGAGCCCGCGACCATCGAGCGCATGGCCGCGCACTACGTCGCGGTGCTGCGCCAGCTGGCCGACGACCCTACGCGCACGTTGCGCGAGGTGGCGCTGCTCGGTCCGCAGGAGCACGCCCAGTTGCGCCAGTGGGGCGAGGGCCAGGACACCGCCTGGGACGAGGTGCCCGTGCACCGGCTCGTCGAGCGCCAGGCCGCGCTGCGGCCCGAGGCCACGGCGCTGATCGTCGATGGCGTGCCGATGAGTTTTCGCGACTTCGACATGCGCGCCAACAGGCTCGCGCACGCACTCATCGCGCAGGGCGTGCAGCCCGAGGACCGCATCGGCCTCGCGGTGGAACGTTCGCCCGAGATGGTGGTGGCGCTGCTCGGCGTGCTGAAAGCGGGCGCGGCCTACGTGCCGCTCGACCCCGACTACCCGCCCGACCGGCTCGATTTCATGGCGGCCGACAGCGGCATGCGGCTGCTGCTCACGCAGGCGCGTGTGCGCGAGCGGCTGGGCGCGTCGATGCAGGCGCTGCCCGCGCTGCTGCTCGACGGCGGTGTGCTCGACAGTGGCCCCGACGGTGCACCCGATGTCGCGGTGCATCCCGAGCACCTGGCCTATGTGATCTACACCTCGGGCTCCACCGGCCAGCCCAAGGGCGTGGCCGTGGCGCATGGCCCGTTGAGCATGCACATCCAGACCATCGGTCGCGCCTACGGCATGACGCCCGAAGACCGCGAGCTGCAGTTCGCGTCGATCAACTTCGATGGCGCGCACGAGCGCATCTGGACGCCGCTGGCCTTCGGCGCCACGCTGATGCCGCGCAGCCAGGAACTGTGGACCGTGCACCGCAGCCGCGAAGAGATGCGGCGCCACGGCATCACGGTCGCCTGCTTCACGCCGGGCTACCTGCAGCAGATGGCCGACGAGCTCGGCGAGGACGGGCGCGTGCCCACGCTGCGCTCGTACACCGTCGGCGGCGAGGCCATGGGCCGCGTGGCCTGCGAGCGCGTGATGCAGACGCTGCAGCCGCCGCGCCTCATCAACGGCTACGGCCCGACCGAGACGGTGATCACGCCAACGATCGCCAAGGCCTATGCCGGCACTGCTTTCGACGCCGCCTACCTGCCCATCGGCGCGCCCGTGGGCGACCGCCGCGCCGTGGTGCTCGACACCGACATGAACCTGGTGCCGCCTGGCATGGCCGGCGAGCTGTACCTCGGCGGTTCGGGGCTAGCGCGCGGCTACCTGAACCGCGCCGGCCTGAGCGCCGAGCGCTTCGTGGCCGACCCCTTCGATGCGAAGGGCGGGCGCCTGTACCGCACGGGCGACCTCGTGCGCTGGCGCGCTGACGGACAGCTCGAATACCTGGGACGGCTCGATCACCAGGTGAAGGTGCGCGGTTTCCGCATCGAGCTCGGCGAGGTCGAGGCGCGGCTGCGCGCGCAGCCCGGCGTGCGCGAGGCCGTGGTGGTCGCGCGCGAGCGTGCAGGCGGTGCGCTGTTGCTGGCCTACGTGTCGAGCCTCGACGCGCAACGCCCGGTCGAGGCCTTCACGCTGCGCGACGGGCTGGCGCAGGTGCTGCCCGAGTACATGGTGCCGTCGGCGATCACCGTGCTCTCGGCGCTGCCGCTGAACGCCAACGGCAAGGTCGACCGCGCCGCGCTGCCCGAGCCCGTGTTCGCTGCTACAGCCGACAGTTGGGAAGCGCCGCAGGGCGCGGCCGAGGAGGCGATGGCCGCCGTGTGGGCCGAGGTGCTCGGCGCGCCGCGCGTGGGCCGCAACGACAACTTCTTCGAACTCGGCGGCCATTCGCTGCTGGCCATGCAGCTGCTCGAGCGGCTGCGCCGGCAGGGCTTCGGCGCGCAGGTGCGCACGCTGTTCCAGAACCCGCGCTTTGCCGACTTCGCGCGCGCCACGCTGGAGGCCGGCGCCTCGCCGCGCCCGGCGCCGGTAGTGCCCGACAACGCGATTCACGACGGCTGCACTTTGCTCACGCCGCAGATGCTGCCGCTGGTGACGCTCGACGATGCGCAGCTGCGCCGCATCGAAGCCGCGGTGCCCGGCGGCGCGGCCAACATCCAGGACATCTACCCGCTCGCGCCGCTGCAGGAAGGCCTGCTGTTCCATCACCTGATGCAGGCCGAGGGCGACGTCTATGTGCAGTCGCTGCAGATGCGCTTCGACAGCGAGGCCCGGCTCCATGCGTTCATGGACTGCCTGAACCGCGTCATCGCGCGCCACGACATGCTGCGCACGGCGGTGCTGTGGGAAGGGCTGGCGGAGCCGGTGCAGGTGGTGCACCGCCATGCACCCGCCAAGATCGAATGGCTGGCTATCGACGCCGCCGCGGGCGATGTCGCCGCGCAACTCGAAGCCCATGTGCGCCCCGGCCACTACCGCCTCGACGTGCGCCGCGCGCCCATGCTGCGCGCCATCGCCGCGCACGATGCGGCGGGCGGCGGCTGGCTGCTGCAGCTGCCAAGCCACCACCTGGCGCTCGACCATGTCTCGCGCGACCTGCTGGTCGAGGAGATCACGCTGCTGCTGCAAGGCCGCGCCGACGCGCTGCCCCCGCCCGTGCCGTTCCGCAGCTTCGTCGCGCAGGCACGGCTGGGTGCCGACGTGGCCGAGCAGGAGTCCTTCTTCCGCCGCATGCTCGGCGACGTGCGCGAACCGACCGCGCCCTTCGACCTGTTCGATGCGCGCGGCGACGGCACGGCGGTGGAAGAAGCACACCTCGAACTCGACGCGGCGCTGGCGCAGGCTGTGCGCACGCAGGCGCAGCGCAGCGGCGTGAGCGCGGCCACGCTGTTCCACCTGGCGTGGGCACTGGTGCTGGCCAAGACCACGGGCAAGGACGACGTGGTGTTCGGCACCGTGCTGTTCGGCCGGCTCGCGGGCGGCGAGGGCGCGGGGCGCGCGCTCGGCATGATGATCAACACGCTGCCGCTGCGCGTGACGCTGGGCCGCAGCCATGCACTGGCCTGCGTGCGCCAGACCCACGCCGCGCTGGCCGGCCTGCTGCACCACGAGCACGCGAGCCTGTCGCTCGCGCAGCGCTGCAGCGCGGTGCCCAAGGGCACGCCGCTGTTCTCGACGCTGCTGAACTACCGCTATGTGGCGCAGGCGCCCGAGGCGGGTGCCGATGCCGGCGGCTGGGAGGGCATCGAGACGCTCGGCGCGCAGGAGCGCTCCAACTACGCCTTCGCGCTGTCGGTGAACGAACGCGCCGACGGCTTCGCGCTGACCGCGCAGGTCGATGCATCGGTTGGCGCCGCGCGCGTGTGCCAGTACATGCACGACGCGGTGCGCCGCGTGGCCGACGACCTCGCGCAGGCGGCCACGCACCCGGTCGTCGCCTTCGACCTGTACACGGCCGACGAGGCGCAGCGCCTGCAGGCCTGGGGCGAGAACACGCCGGCCTACCAGCACACCGCACCGGTGCACGTGCTGGTCGCACGCCAGGCCGCGCTGCGGCCCGAGGCCACGGCGCTGATCTTCGGCGACCGCACGTTGAGCTACGCCGCGCTGGAGGCGCGCGCCAACCGGCTGGCGCACCACCTCGTGCGCGCGGGTGTGCGGCCCGAGGTGCGCGTGGGCCTTGCGGTGCGGCGCTCGGCCGACATGGTCGTGGCGCTGCTCGCGATCCTGAAGGCCGGCGGCGCCTACGTGCCGCTCGACCCGGCGTATCCGCCGCAGCGCCTGGCCTATATGGTGGAAGACAGCGGCGTCGCGCTGCTGCTGGCCGACGACGCAGTGGTGCTGGGCCGCATCGGCAAGCCCGGTGTGAAAGCACTGACGCTCGACACGCTCGACCTGTCGAACGGCCCGTCGCACGATCCCGGCGTGGCCGTGCACCGCGACCACCTGGCCTATGTGATCTACACCTCGGGCTCGACCGGCAAGCCCAAGGGCGTGGCCGTGGCGCACGGCCCGCTGGCCATGCATGTGCAGTCCATCGGCGAGGCCTACGGCATGACGCCGGACGACCGCGAGCTGCAGTTCGCGTCGATCAACTTCGACGGCGCGCACGAGCGCACCTGGGTGCCGCTGGCCTTCGGCGCGGCGCTGATGCCGCGCGACGAAGAGGTCTGGCCGGTGGAGCGCACTTGCGCCGAGATCGCGCGCCACGGCATCACCATCGCCTGCTTCACGCCCGGCTACCTGCACCAGATGGCCGAGCTGATGGGCGAGGCCGCGAGCCGGCTGCCGATCCGCTCCTACACCGTGGGCGGCGAGGCGATGCCGCGCACCAGCTTCGCGCTGGTGCAGTCGGTGCTGAAGCCGCCGCGCATCGTCAACGGCTATGGGCCGACCGAGACGGTGATCACGCCGATGATCGCCAAGGCCGCACCGGGCGAGGGCTTCGACGCGGCCTACATGCCCATCGGCCGCCTCGTGGGCGACCGCACGGCCTATGTGCTCGACGGCGCCATGAACCAGGTGCCGCCCGGCGTGGCCGGCGAGCTGTACCTCGGCGGCGACGGCCTGGCGCGCGGCTACCTGCAGCGCGCGGGCCTGAGCGCGGAACGCTTCGTGGCCGACCCCTTCGGCGCGCCGGGCGGCCGGCTCTACCGCACGGGCGACCTCGTGCGATGGGAGCCCGACGGGCAGATGGCCTACCTGGGGCGCATCGACCACCAGGTGAAGATCCGCGGCTTTCGCATCGAGCTCGGCGAAATCGAGGCGCAGCTGCTGGCGCTGCCGCAGGTGCGCGAGGCCGTGGTCGTCGCCAGCCAGGGCGCGGGCGGCGCGCGGCTGGTGGCGTATGTGTCGCCGCTGGCGGGCGAGCGCATCGAGACTGCGCGGCTGCGTGCCAGCCTCGCGGCGCTGCTGCCCGAGCACATGGTGCCGGCGGCCATCGTCGTGCTCGACGCGCTGCCGCTGAACATGAGCGGCAAGGTCGATCGCCATGCGCTGCCGGCGCCGGTGTTCGCCGGCGGCGACGGCTACGACGCACCGCGCGGCAGCACCGAGCAGGCGCTCGCGCGCATCTGGTCCGAGGTGCTGGGCGTGGCACGCGTGGGCCGCGACGACAACTTCTTCGAACTCGGCGGCGATTCGCTGCTGAGCCTGAAGGTGATGGCGCAGGCACGGCGCCTGGGCCTGCCGGCGCTGGACCTGAAGCTGCACGACTTCCTGCGCGCGCCGACCATCGCGGGGCTGCTGGGCGGGCGTGCCGATGCGCCGTCGCTGGTGGCCCTGAACGCCGTGGTGCCCGGTGCGCCGCCGCTGTTCTGCATGCACGCCGCCCTGGGCACGGTGTACGACTACGCGCCGCTGGCGCGCCGCCTGCAGGGCGTGCGCACCGTGTACGGCCTGCCGTGCCGCATGCTCGCTGACCCCGCGCACCGCGACGTGTCGCTGGCGCGCATGGCCGACGACTACGCCCGCATGGTCCGTGCCGTGCAGCCGCAGGGGCCGTACCACCTGCTGGGCTGGTCGCTCGGCGGTGCGCTCGCGGCGGCCGTGGCCGCGCGGCTCGAGGCCGAAGGGCAGGCCGTGGCCTTTCTCGGTCTGGTCGATCCCTATGTGCCCGAGCCCGACGCGCCCCTGCAGACGGTGGACGACGACGGCCGCCGCGACTTCGCCGATTTCATCGCCTCGGCCTGGCCGGCGGCGCGCCTGGACGGACTGCTGGACATCGACGACTTCGTCAGCGATGAAGCCACGGTGGCCGCGCTGCTCACCCAGGCGCGTGCGAAAGCGCAGGCCCGTGGCGATGCGCTGGAGATGCCGGCGCACGCGAACCTGCCCGACGACGAGCTGGCCCGCATCTTCCTCGTGAGCCAGCAACTGAAGGCGATCGAGACCGAGGCACTCGTGCCGCTGCGCTGCCACGCCGAGTGCTGGTGGATCGCGCGGCGCCCGGCGGCGGACCGCGCCGCGCTCGCGCTGCAACTGGGGCGGCCGGACCTCGCGAGCGCCGCGGCGCTCGACGAGGACCACCACGCGATCCTGCGCAGCCCGGTGTTGTTGACGCAACTGGGCGAGCGACTGGGCGAGGCCGAAGCCTTCGCGGTCTGAGACCCAGGCATAAAAAAACGCACGACCCGGCAGCCGGGTCGTGCGTCAAGGGCACCCTTATGCCGGTGCCGCCCTATTTCATTTCGTTGGTGCGTGTCAGAGCTTGTAGCTGAGCTTCAGCCAGGCGTTGCGCGGGTTGCCCTGCGTGTAGCCGTTGTAGGCGCCCAGGCCGTTGTAGTAGCGCTTGTCGCCGAGGTTCTCGATGTGCAGCGAGGCGCTCAGGCGGTTGTTGATGTCGTAGCGCGCCATCAGGCCGAACAGCGTCAGGCCGCCTTGCGAGGCGCGGCCGAGTTCGTTGAACTCGTCGTAGTAGATGCCGCTCTGGTAGCTCACGCTGCCGCCGACGGTGAGCTTGCTCCACTCGCCCGGCAGGCGGTAGCTGGTGGCCACCCGGAACAGGCGGCGCGGGTACTGCGGGTTCAGCAGCACGCCGTCGGCATCGCGCTTGGCGTGGTAGGTGTAGCCCGCGAGCATCTGCAGGCCCGGCAGCACTTCGCCGGCGGCGGTGAGCTCGAAGCCCTTGCTCTTGGCGCCCTGCACCGCGCGGTACGGAATGCCGCCGTCGGGCAGCAGCGAGCCGGCGCCGGTGTCGATCACGGCCAGGTTGGTCTCGCGCGTCTTGAAGATCGCGGCGCTGGTGTTGAGCTTGCCGCCGAAGTGCTCGCCCTTCAGGCCCAGCTCGATGTTCTTGCCGCGCTGCGGTGCAATGAGCGAGTTGTTGCGGTCGCGCACCGTGTTGGGCTGGAAGATGTCGGTGTAGCTGCCGTACAGCGAGAGTTCCTTGCTCACGTCGAACACCACGCCCAGGTAGGGCGTGACCACGCCGTTCTCGCGCATCGAACTCACGCCGGTGCGTCGCCAGGTGGTCCAGTCGAGCGTGGACGCATCGGACTTGTACCAGGTGCCGCGCGCGCCGACGATGAGCGACAGCGGCTCGGCCAGCTTCAGGCGGGTCGAGGCGTAGATGGCTTTCTCGGTGGTGTTCAGCGGCGCCGTGTACAGCGGGTACGAGAAGGAGGTCGGCTCGGGGAAGCTCTGCAGCTGGTAGAAGTTCAGCGGCCGGCGGTCGATCATGCGCGGCACGGCGCCGCGCGTGTAGACCGTGGCGTCGTAGGTGTTGTAGCTCATGCCCACCACGGCCTCGTGCGTCTGGCCGAAGGCCTCGAACGGGCCCTTCAGGTGCACGTCGAGGGCCTTGTTGGCGCCTTCGGCGGGGTTCTCGCGGATGTCGATGGTGGAGGCGCCGGTGCGCGCGTTGATCGCGCGGTAGATGCTCAGGTCGCCCGAGGCGCGCTCGCGCTTGCTCTTGAGGTAGCTGGCGTCCACCTTGAGCTGCCAGCCCGCGCCCAGGCGCTGGTCGAGGTTGGCGAACAGCTTGTCGCTGTACATGTCCCAGTAGCTCCACGGCGCGCTGGAGTTGAACGAGCGCGGCAGGTTGGTGCGCTGGCCGTTGCTGAAGAACAGCGGGCTCTGGCCGTAGTTGGCGCCGTCGATGGCGGTCTTCTGGTGCTCGAAGCCCACCGACAGGCGCGAGCCCGCCGCGAGGTCGACTTCGAGAATGCCGTACAGCGCGTCTTCGCTGCGCTTCTTGTTCTCGATGAAGCTCTTGCCGTCGGTGCGCGAGGCCATGAAGCGGCCGCGCACGGTGCCGTCGGCGTTGAGCGGACCGCCCACGTCGATCTCTGCGTTGTAGCGGCTCCAGCTGCCGATGCCGCCCGAGATGTGCCCTGCGAACTCCGAGGTCGGGCGCTTGCGCACGAGGTTGATGGCGCCGCCAGGCGAGCCCACGCCGTTGAGGAGGCCAGCCGCGCCGCGGATCACCTCGACGCGGTCGTAGAAGGCGGTGCTGATCATGCTCGACTCGCCGGCCACGCTGTTGAAGCCCAGCGTGGGCACGCCGTCGATCATGGTGCTCAGGGCGAAGCCGCGCGAGGAGAAGGTCACGCGCTCGTCGTTGCGGTCGGCCACGATGCCGGGCGTCTGGCGCAGCACGTCCTCGAGGGTGACGAGGTTCTGGTCGTCGATCTGCTGGCGACCGATGACGCTGACCGACTGCGGCGTTTCGCGCAGCGACAGGTCCATGCGCGTGGCACCGGCGGCGGCGCGCGTGGTGTACGAGCCCGTGCCTTCGGTGGTGCCGTCGGTGGCGGCCTGCGCGGCCACGGTCACGGCCGGCAGCGTGGACGCACCGGCCGTGCTCTGGCGCTGGATGGTGACGCGCGTGGGGCCGTTGCGCACGGCCACGAGGCCGCTGCCGGCCAGCAGGCGGTCGAGCGCCTGCTGGAAGCTCAGGCGGCCCGACACGGCCGGTGCGGCCAGGCCCGAGACCACGTCACCGGCGGCGAGCACCTGCACGCCGGTCTGGCGCGACAGCTCGTTGAGCGCGGCGCCCAGCGGCTGGGCGGGGACGTTGATGTCGCGTGCTTGTGCAGCGGACTGGTCGGCGCCCTGGGCGGCGGCGAGGCCGCTCCAGCTGGCAAGGGCGGTTCCGAAGGCGGCGGCAAGCGCGGCGCTCAGGAGTCGGTGGCGAGGCGAGAAACGCATGGGTGAAGGCTCCAGACAAATAAATCGGTGCGGCATGAAACGGGGGCGCGCCGCAGCCGTCGATCGGATGCGGGGTGCTTCTGGATGTAAGACGTTTGAACTCGAAAAAGAGAGACAGGCCCGTGACAAGGCATCGGCCGCCGCGGCGATGCGGGTCGAAAAACGAGCGGGAAAAGGAGCAGCGCGCCCGTGGGCACGCCCGGGTCAGCGCGCCTGCAGGTGCACGCTGCCGTCGGGCCGGGCCACCGCCACCAGCGGCAGGATGGCCGGCAGTGCGTCGAGCAGGCCGGCCGAGTCGTTGGTGCGAAAGCGCCCCGAGAGCCGCATCGCGTCGATGCGGGCGTCGGCGCCGACGATGGGCGCGCTGCGGTAGCTGTTGACCGCGGCCAGCGCGTCGCCCAGCGGGGTGTTGTCGAACACCAGCCAGCCGTCGCGCCAGGCCGAGAGGGCGGCGGTGTCGGCCTGGCGCACCGGGTCGGCGTGGCCGTCGCGCACCTCGAGCATGTCGCCGACGCGCAGGTCGACCACTTCGCCGCTGCGTTCGGTGCCGGCGTGGCGCAGCACCTGCACGCGCACATGACCGTGCTCGACGCCCACGGTGATCGGGCCGCCGCGGTCGCGCACGGTGAAGGCGGTGCCGACGACTTCGATGATGGCCTCGCGCGTGCGCACCACGAAGGGACGGTCGGCGTCGGGCGCCACATCGAAGCGGACCTCGCCGCGCGCCATGTCGATCATGCGGCGGCGGCGGTAGAGCGTGACGTCGACGGCGCTCTGGGGCGCCAGGTCGAGGCGGCTGCCGGCTGAGACATCGGCGGCATCGGCCAGCGTGACCTTGAGCATCCGCGCGTTCGGTGTGCGGTACGTCGCCTGGAACACGGGCTGCTGCCAGTACCACTGCACGCCGCGCCCCGCGACCACGCCGGCGCCGAGCAGCCCGGCGACCGACAGCAGCATCTTGCGGCGCGAGGGGTTGCGTGGGGCCGGTGCGGGCACGGGTTCGTCGAAGTGCGCGCGCAGGTCGTCGGCCATGCCGCCCAGGGCGTTCCAGCGCTCGCGCGCCTCGCGCACGGCGGCGGCGTGTTCGGGCGAGCGCGTGCGCCACTGGTCGAGCGCGAGCCGGGCGCTGTTGGCGGCCGGGCTCGGCGGCGCGATCTCGTCCTCGACGATGAGCGCGAGCGCGCGTTCGATCAGCCGTTCACGCGGAACGACCGCTGTGGCCGCACGGCTCATGAAAAGTCTTCGGCCAGTGCGGTGTCGAAGCCCGCGTGGCTGTTCACCGCCTGCGGCTCGATCAGTTCATGGCGCAGCTCGGCGAACACGCGCGAGCAGTCGATGGTGGCGCGCAGCAGGTGCTTGGCGACCGCCATCTCGGTGATGCCCAGGCGCTGCGCGATCTCGGCGCGCGAGTGGCCGTAGGCGCGGAACAGCAGGAACACCTCGCGCCGGCGCGGCGGCAGCTGTTCCATGGTTTCCACCACGCGGCGCAGCACACGGTGCTGCGCCACGACGTATTCGGACGAGGGGGCCGTGAGGTGCGTGCCCACGACGGCATGCGAGACGGCCCACTCCTGCGCCACCTTGCGGTGGCGGGCTTCGTCGATGCACAGGTTGCGCGCCACGCGGAACAGCAGGGCGCGCGGCGACTCGATGGCGGCGCCGTCACGCAGGCCGAGGGTGTGCGTGTACACGCGCTCGAAGCTGGACTGCGCGATGTCGGCCGCATGGTGCGGGTCGCGCAGGTCGCGCGTGAGCTGCCGGCGCAAGTCCGCGTAGTGAGACACAAGTTCCTGGACGAGGTCGCGCATCCGGTCGCCTTCTCGCAAGCATCGACAAAGGACCCCTGGGCCGATGGCTGGTGCGCGCCGGTGAAGAGGAGGCGAGGGCGCTGGCTTCGGTGACCCCGGGGATGGGGTGAATAAGAACTATTCTTATTGAGTGTAGCACCGAAGCCTTGCGTTTCCGTGGCTAGACCACGGGCGCGGCGTGGGCGGGGCGCTCCGCGGCGGGCGCCTGCGCCATGTGCCGCGGCGTGGCGTTCAGCAGCGCCTGGCCGATCTCGTCGGAGCGGATCGCGGTGACCGACAGCAGCGTGTCGCTCAGGCCGTGGCTGGTCTCGCAGGCGCCCTGCAGGAAGATGCCCGGGCGCAGCGCCGGCGTGCCCTGCACGCGGTAGTCGCGGTCGACCGAGAAATCGCCCAGGTAAGGCGCCAACGGTGCCAGCAGCGTGCGGTGCGCGTCGCGGGCGTAGCCGGTGGCGAGCACCACGGCGTCGTAGGCCTTGTCGTGGCGCGCGCCGGTGTTCAGGTCGTGCAGCGACAGGTGGATGCCGTCCTGCGCGGCGCGCACGGCCGACACCTCGTGCCGACGCAGGAAGCTGTGGCGCGTCGAGCCGGCCACGCGCTGGCGGTAGAACACGTTGAAGATCTGCTGGATCAGCTCCAGGTCGGGCGCGGCGTAGTTGGTGTGCCAGAACTCCTCGAGCAGCTCGGCGCGCTCGTTCACCGAGCGGTTGAAGACGAAGTCGGTGAAATCGGTGTTGAAGATCTCGTTCACGAACGGGCTGTCGTCCGAGGGCTTGATGGAGCGCGCCCGCATGATCAGGTCGACCTGCGGCTTGGCCGGGTGCGACTGCAGGTCCATGAAGATCTCGGCCGCGCTCTGGCCCGCGCCCACGATGGCGATGCGGTCGGCGCCGGGGTGGCGGGCGATGGCCTCCAGGTAGGTGCTCGAATGGAACACGCGGCCGTCGTCCCGCAGGGGCTGGAAGCGCGCCGGGATGTTCGCCACGCCGCCCACGCTCACCACCAGGTTGCGCGCCAGGCGCTCGCGCACCGCGCCGTTGGCGTCGCGCGAGCGCACGCGCAGCAGCGAGACCTCGTTGCCCTTCATCTCGGGCACCACCTCGAACACGGCCTCGCCGTAGGCGCAGCGGTCTTCGAACTGCGCCGCGGCCCAGCCCAGGTAGTCGTTGAACTCGTGGCGGCTCGGGAAGAAGGTCTTGAGGTTGATGAAGTCCTGCAGGCGCTGCTTTTCGTGCAGGTAGTTCAGGAAGGTGAAGCGGCTGGACGGATTGCGCAGCGTGGCCAGGTCCTTCAGGAACGAGATCTGCATGTGCGCGTTGTCCAGCAGCATGTTGCGGTGCCAGACGAAGCCCGGCTGCTTCTCGATGAACAGCGCATCGACGAAGTGGCCCTTCTGGCGCTTCTCGTCGAGCGCGATGGCCAGTGCGATGTTGGACGGGCCGAAGCCGACGCCGATCAGGTCATGGATTTGCATGGATGTCCTCCAGGGATGGCTCGTGTCGACGAGCCGGGGCCGGCGAAGCGGCGGTGGGGTCGGCGCGCGGAATCCACAGCGCCTCGCCGAAGAAACGCTCGCGCCACAGCACGCCCAGCAGGGCGCGCTTGTGCGGAAAGTCGAACTCCTTCACATGGGCGTAGCCGCAGCGGCCCAGGCTCCGGATCATTTTTTCGTTGTCGGCGCGCGGCTCGATCACCAGGCGCTGCGTGCGCGGGTCGTCCAGGAAGAGGTAGTGCGACACCGACGGCATCCAGGCCGTGAGAAAAGGCTTGCCGCGAAAGCGCGCCTCGCCCACCAGCGCGTGCCAGCCGCGGTCGTGGTCGGTGGCGTCGTAGAACGGTGCGATGCGGTCTTCCCTGGCCCAGTAGGCCTCGAAGTAGCCGAAGGCCTCGCCATCGAAGCGGCCGACGAGACCGGTCACGCGCGGGTCGGCCGCGATGCCTTCCAGGTACTGGCGGTGGCGCGCGAGGTCGCCTTCCTCTTCCCAGAAATGGGCGACCACGGGGTCGTTCATCCAGCGGTGGAAGGCGGGGAGGTCGCGTTCGATGTCGACCGTGTCGAGCGTGAGCGTCTTACCCAACCACGGGATGTGGCGGCGGTACACGGTGCCTTGCGGCTTGGCGGGGCGCAGCGGATGGCGCTTGCCCTGCGTGACGACGAAGCGCTGGGCGAAGGGCTCGCGCGGCTGCGGCAGCCAGGCGCGCGGCCATTGCCAGAAGGCCTCGCGCGCGACCGTGGGCAGCGCGCCCTCGGCCGGTGTGACGATGCCCGCGTCCACCAGCCGCGTGCCGGTCGGCAGCGGCGACTGCAGCGCGAGCTGCCGCGCGGCCGGGTGGCGTTGGAAGGCCGCCTCGATCGCCGCCAGCAGGTGCGCTTCGTCAGGCTCGCCCGCGCAGGTGCCCAGCCATTCGAGGCGCGGCGTGCCGGGCTGCGCGCGCAGGGCCCAGGTGCTGCTGTGGCGGTCGCCATCGTGCGGCGTGACCTTGAGCACGGTGCCTTCCAGCCGGACGTCCAGCACCCGGCCTTCGGGGTGCGCGTGAAAGCGCCATGCGGTGTCGTGGGCGGTCAAGCAAAACCTCCGGGGTGTGGTCGATGTGTGTGGGATGCAGAAGGAAGACGCGGGCTGCGGCCGGATGTTTAGTCGGCGGTGCTTGCACAGCGCTCCCGCTCGAACTCGGGCGAGAGCGGGCACGCGCCGCAGTAGCCCAGCCGCGGCACGAGGTAGTAGAGGCAGCACTGGCGGTGCAGCGTGACGGGCGGCGCGCTGCGATCGGCCACGCGCACGCCGCGGCGCGCGGGCATGAACATCGGGTTGTCGCGCGCCTCGCCGCCCGGTTGCGGCCAGGTCGGGCGGTGCAGCAGGTGCTCGAGGTCGGCGGCCACGGCGGGCGCCTGGCCGCTCATGCGCAGGCCTTCTTCCAGCACCGGCTCGAGGTAGCGCACGGCGTTGCCCCAGAGGATCTTGGGCGCCAGCCGCGTGAGCTGCGTCAGCCGCGCGAACAGGGGCGCGAGGTGCGTCCACAGCAGCACGTCGTAGCGCGCGGCCGTATCGGTGCCGGGGCGCGGCGTGCCGATCTCGACGATGTGGAAGCACTCCGGGTCGCCGTCTGCGTCGTCGAGGCTGACCCAGACCTGCTCGGGCCTGACCGGAAAGCCGTGCTGCAGCAAGCTCGCCGCAGCGGCCACGGGCGGCAGCAGCGCGTGAAGGTAGTTCATGCTCCAGGCGGAAGCGACCGCGCGCAGGTCGCGCTCCGGCATGTTCAGCGTGCGCGCCTTCAGGCGCAGCAGCGCCAGCAGGCGCGGCGGGTCGGCCAGCAGGTCGGCCACGCGCACGGCGTCGGGCGGCGGGTGCGGGGCGCAGGCCAGCGTTTCGCCGTAGGGCGCCCATTCGCCCTGGAAGATCGGCGCGAGCAACGGGATCACGGGGCGGGGCCGAAGGTGGCGTGAAGAAGAAGGCGCACAGGCATGCAGCAGAAGACGCGCCGGCGGGCCGGAAATTTAGTCCGCACGAGGCCCGCGCCTAAACAGCGTGCCTCACGGAGCGTCTACTCACTCATCGACAGCAGTGCAGGCGTGCGAATCCCCATGAGCTTCCCGAGACACCGTCCCTCCGATCCGGCCTTCAGCATGGCCTGGCGGCTTTTTCGCGAGCTGCACGACGCACCGTCGCCCGAGCGCGCCGAGCAGCTCGTGGCCTGGCTCGGCCAGGACCCGGGCCACGTGCGTGCGCTCGACGAGGCCCTGACGCTGTGGGCGCTGGCGGGCGCCTCGGTGGTGGAGGCCGCGCGCGAGGCGGGGGCGCAGCCGCTGCTGCAATAGGCACCGCGCCTTCCTGCTAAACAAGCAGGCGCGCCGAACGTCATTGCAGGGAGCCCGTCTCCCTTTGCAACGAACCGTCCGCCGCATGAACCTCACACCCGCCAGCGCCCCCGCGTCCGAACTCGTCCGGCTGTTGCGGCCCTACTTCCCGTGGATCGCGCTGTCGACCGTGACCGGCATCGGCGCGGGCATCGCGACCGTCGCGCTGCTGGCGACCATCAACCAGGTGCTGCATCGCCCCGGCGGCCTGGCCGGCGGACTGCTGCTGACCTTCATCGGCCTGTGCGTGGTGGCGCTGGTCGGGCGCGCCACCTCCGACATGTCGAACAACGTGGTCGGCCAGCGGCTCGTGGCGCAAGTGCGCAAGAGTCTGGCGCTGAAGATCCTCGCGGCGCCGATCGATGCGCTCGAGCGTTACCGCATGCACCGCCTGATGCCCGTGCTCACGCAGGACGTCGACATGATCAGCGACGTGGCCTTCATGCTGGCCTCGACCATGATCGCGCTGGCCGTCTCCTTCGGCTGCCTGGGTTACCTGGCGTGGCTCTCGCCGCCGTTGTTCGGCCTGCTGCTGGTGGCGCTGCTGGTGGGCATCACCGTGCAGAGCCTGGCGCATGCGCGCGGCATCTCGGGCTTCTTCAAGGCGCGCGAGCAGGAAGAGGCGCTGCACAAGGCCTACCGCGGCATCAGCGAAGGCGCGAAGGAGCTGCGCATGCACCGCGCGCGCCGCGCCAAGGTGTACGAGCAGCAGGTGGCGCACACGGTGGAACGCATCCACGACATCAACCGCCGCGCCATCAACATCTTCGTGCTCGCCTCGTCCTTCGGTTCGGCGCTGTTCTTCTTGCTGATCGCGCTCATCCTCGGCTGGGCCGCGTTCCGCGACACCGCGCCCGTCGTGCTCAGCGGCTTCGTGCTGGTGCTTCTGTTTTTGAAAGGGCCGCTCGATCAGGTGGTGGCGGCCCTGCCGCATCTGGGGCGCGCGAAGGTGGCCTTCGAGCGCATCGGCGACCTGTCGGCCCGCTTCGCCACGCCCGAACCGCACCTCGACCTGCACGCGCCGCCCGCCACGCCGGTGCTGCACGACGCCATCGAATTGCGCGGCGCGCGCTATGCGTTCCCGGCGGTGGAGGGCGCGGAGCCCTTCGTGCTCGGCCCGGTCGATTTGCGCATCGGCCGCCGTGAGATCGTCTTCATCGTCGGCGACAACGGCTCGGGCAAGACCACGCTCATCAAGCTGCTGCTGGGCCTGTACGCGCCGGTGGATGGCGAGCTGCTGCTCGACGGCAAGCCCGTGACGCCGCAGACGCGCGACGACTACCGCCAGCTCTTCACCACCGTGTTCTCCGACTTCTACCTGTTCGAAGACCTCGTGGCCGGCGAAGAGGGCGGCCACCAGGCGCTGCCCGAAACCGCCTTGCCCTACCTGCAACGGCTGGAGATCGCGCACAAGGTGTCGGTGAAAGATGGCGCCTTCAGCACCACCGACCTGTCGACCGGCCAGCGCAAGCGGCTGGCGCTGGTGCATGCCTACCTCGAAGGCCGGCCGGTGCTGGTGTTCGACGAATGGGCCGCCGACCAGGACCCGGCCTTTCGCCATCTGTTCTACACCGAGCTGCTGCCCGAGCTGCGCGCCAAGGGGCACTCGCTCGTGGTCATCTCGCACGACGACCGCTACTTTCATGTGGCCGACCGCATCGTCCACATGAAGGCCGGGCGCATCGCGCAGGCCACCGAGGCGCCGGCGCCGAGCCTCGCGGCTTGACCCGTTCGCGAAGCGGGTGCTAGTGTGGGGTTCGCTTCGAACGAACCTCCACAACAGAAAGAACAGGCTTCCTCATGCACCTTCGCTCCACCCCGCGCTCATGGACGCGCGCCGCCTGCCAGGGCGCCGTTCTGGCCAGTGCCTTGCTCGCCGCCAGCGCCATGGCCCAGAAGCCGCATCAGGGCGTGCTCGACGCCGCCACGCAGCAAAAGGACGAGACATTGCAGCTGCTGGAGCGCATGGTCAACATCGATTCGGGCTCGACCAACACCGAGGGCCTGGCCAAGGTGCGCGAGATGGTGGCGGACGAACTGCGCAAGCTCGACGCGCGCATCGAGAGCTTTCCCGCCGAGCCGCACCCGGGCACCAACCTGGTCGCGACGCTCACCGGCCAGGGCAAGAAGAAGATCCTCATCCTGGCCCACATCGACACCGTGTTCAAGGACGGCACGGCCGCGGCCAAGCCCTTCTACATCAAGGATGGGCGCGCCTACGGACCCGGCGTGATGGACAACAAGGGCGGCGTCGTGGCCGGCCTGCAGGCGCTGAAGATCCTGCAGAAGATCGGTTTCAAGGACTACGGCCAGATCACCTTCCTGATCGACACCAACGAAGAGACCGGCTCGGTCGGCACCAGCGCGCTCATCGAACGCGTGGCCAAGCAGCACGACGTGGCGCTGAACCTCGAGCCGGGCCGCCCGGCCGACGGCCTCGTGGTCGAGCGCAAGGGCTCGGCCACGGCACTCATCGAGGTGAAGGGGCTCGCGTCGCACGCGGGCGTCGCGCCCGAGGCGGGCCGCAACGCGGCCATGGAAGTCGCGCACCAGGTGCTGCAGTTGTCGAAGGTGGCCGATGCGCCCAAGAAGACCACGGTCAACTTCACGGTGCTCACGGCCAACGGACCGACCAACGTGATTCCCGCGTCGGCCAGCGCCAAGGGCGACGTGCGCGCAGCCACGCCCGAGGAGCTCGACCGCGTCGAGAAGGACCTCACGCGCATCGCGCAGAACAAGCTCATCCCCGAGACCGAGGTGCGCGTGCGCCTCGTGCGCGGCTTGCCGCCGATGCCGCGCTCGCCCGCATCGGACAAGCTCGTGCGCATGGCCGAGGGCATCTACGGCGAGATCGGCAAGAAGCTCACCATCGAGAGCAGCGGCGGCGCCGCCGACGCCAGCCTCGTGGCCGGTGTCGGCGTGCCGGTGCTCGACGGCTTCGGCATCGTGGGCGGCGGCATCCACACGCCGGAGGAATACGCCGAGGTCGAGAGCGTGGTGCCGCGGCTTTATCTGTTGTCGCGGATGCTCATGGACTTGAGCGCGAACTAGGGGCTGTTGTTGGGGCCTCAGCCCCGCTTCGGAATGCCCAGGCCCTTCACCACGGCGGGCCGCACCACGAAGGCCTCGAGCACGCGCGCCACGTTCTTGAACTCACTGAAGCCCACGAGGTCGCCGGCCTCGTAGAAGCCGATCAGGTTGCGCACCCACGGGAAGGTGGCGATGTCGGCGATGGTGTAGCTGTCGCCCATGATCCAGGCGCGGTCGGCGAGGTGCTTGTCGAGCACGCCGAGCAGGCGCTTCGATTCGGCCACGTAGCGGTCGCGCGGGCGCTTGTCTTCGTAGTCCTTGCCGGCGAACTTGTTGAAGAAACCGAGCTGGCCGAACATCGGGCCGATGCCGCCCATCTGGAACATCACCCATTGGATGGTCTCGTAGCGGGCCGCCGCATCCTTCGGGATGAACTGGCCGGTCTTTTCTGCGATGTACAGCAGGATGGTGCCCGATTCGAACAGCGCCAGCGGCTGGCCGCCCGGGCCGTTGGGGTCGAGGATGGCGGGGATCTTGTTGTTCGGGTTGAGCGACAGGAACTCCGGCGACATCTGGTCCTGGGTCTCGAAGCTCACGAGGTGCGGCTCGTAGGGCAGGCCGGTTTCCTCCAGCAGGATCGACACCTTCACGCCATTGGGCGTGGGCAGCGAGTACAGCTGCAGGCGCTCAGGGTGCTGCGCGGGCCATTTCTTCGTGATGGGGAAGTGCGAGAGATCGGTCATGGGGAAAGTCCTTGGAATAGGGGCGACAACGGCGAGCGCCGGATTCTGCACGGGTCAGGCGGGCGGTGTGCGCGCATGGCCTTGCAGGCGCGGCAGCACCTCGCGGCCGAGTTCGTCGACCACGTCCTGCGCGGGCCGCCGGCTGCTGCGAACGAGGTTCAGCAGCACGTGCGCGACGCCGGCGTCTTCCATGCGGTAGAGGTAGTCGACGAGCGCATGGCGTCCTGCGCGCAGGCCGAGTTCGATGGGCTCGGCGGGCGCGTCGGCATCGTCCAGCAGGTCGAGCTGCAACGATTGAACGAAGGGCTTGGCCTCGCCGCCCGCGCGTTCGCGCAGCGCGGTCTGCCACAGGCCGATGCGGCCCTGCTGGCGTGCCTCGTCGCGGTGGTAGGTGGCCCAGCCGTCGGCGTGGGCGGCGGTCCATTGCAGCGACTGGCGCGCCGAGCCCACCACCAGCATGCCGATGCGCGCGACGGGCGGTGCCATGAGGTCGTGGCCGCCGGTGGCGTCGTGCAGCGCGGCGCGCTCCTGCGCGTCGGGAGCGAGCGCCGAGCGCACGAGGTTCCAGCGTTCGCGGAAGACGTCGCCGCGCAGCGCGATGTCCTGCTGGAAGATGGCGAACTCGGCCTCGCGGTCACCCGAGCCCAGGCCGAGGATGAAGCGGTCGTTCGACAGGCGGTTGAGCGAGAGCGCGGCCTTGGCCACGTGCAGCGGATGGCGCAGCGGCAGCACGGCGGCGGCGGTGCCGAGCGCGATGCGCTGCGTGGCGGCGGCCAGCGCGGTGAGCCAGAGGAAGGGCTCGTCGAGCACCGCGGTCTCTTCGCCCTGCGGCACCATCACTGGCACATCGCGCGTCCACAGCGCGGCAAAGCCGAGCGTGTCGGCCAGGCGGGCCAGATGCAGTTCGATCGCGGGGTCGGCCATCGCGCCGTGCGGGCGCGCCAGCGGCGTCATCAGGCCCAGGGTGAGGCGCCCGGCGAGCAGCGTCTGCCGGTAGGCGGTGTTGAACGGCGCCATGGCGGCGTCAGGCGCGCCGCTTGCGGGAGGCCGGCGCGACGGGCGCAGCGAACAGCCGCTCGATCGATTGCCGCACGTCGGCCTGCATGTCGGCGATGGCCTTGGTGTCGCCCGAGAGGTGCTTGAGCAGCGCCTGCAGGAACAGCCCGTCGAAGAGGGCGTAGCAGGCCGAGGGCGGCAGGCCGGGGGCTTGCCCCGAGAGTTCGGCGAAGCGGCTCATGATGCGCCAGATCATGTCTTCGAGGCTCTTGTCGATCTGCACCACGTCGTCGTGGAAGGCCGCTTCGAACAGCGCCTGCGAACGCAGGTCGTACCAGAGCCGGTGCACGTGGCCTTCGCCAAGCAGTGTGTCGCCCAGGCTCTGCAGGAAGCCTTCCATGAGCTCGTCATACGTCGTGGCGGTGTCGACTGCGTGGTCGTAGCGCGTGACGCAGCGCGCCTTGTACTGCTTGACGCTGCAGACGATGAGGTCGACCTTGTCGCTGAAGTAGTAGTGCAGCACGCCATGCGAGAACTCGGAGTTCTGCGCAATTTCGCGCAGGCTGGTGCGCGCGTAACCGAGCGTGGCCAGCGTGGTGAGGGCGGCTTCGCCGAGCTCGGCGCGGCGCTGCTCGAACTTGTCGGCCGGTGCCTTCTGCACCCGTCCGGCGTGCTTCTTTACCCGTGAATGAGTGGTCATTTCTAGCCAGGCCGCAGAGTGCCGGCCGCTGTGTTTCCTGGTGATTGCAAACCATAGCACGCGGCGTGGGAAATCCCTCGTACGTGCATTCCAGAGGCATTTTACGAAATTTGGGCAGTCGTCAAAAAAATTCTTGACACTCGTCAAGTCGATTCCTAGCATGACCGCTCCATCTCATACACATATCCACAGGAGACAAGTGATGGCCAAGTTCGACTTGACGGGGCGCAAGGCCCTGGTGACGGGAGGTGCGCGCGGCATCGGCGCGGGCATTGCCCAGGCGTTGGCGCAGGCGGGTGCGTCGGTGATGATCGGCGACGTGCTCGCCGACCTGGGCAAGGAGACCGCGCAGCGGCTTTCCGCAGAGGGAGCGAAGGTGGGCTTCGTCCCGCTCGACGTCACGAAGGACGGCGATTGGGCCTCTGCCACCGAAGCCACGGTGAAGGCGCTCGGCGGCTTCGACATCCTGGTCAACAACGCCGGCATCGAGATCACCTCGCTGGTGGTCGACGTCGACGGCGACGACCTGCGCCGCATGCTCGACGTGAACGTGGCCGGCACGCTGCTGGGCATGAAGCACGCCTTTCGCGCGATGCGCCCCGGCGGCAGCGCGGGCGGCGGCGGGGCGGTGGTCAACATCGCATCGGTCGCGGCCACCATCGCCTTTCCCGCCATCGCCGGCTACTCGGCGACCAAGTCGGCGGTCGACCGCGCCACGCGCGTGGCGGCCATGGAGTCCGGCAAGCTGGGCTACGGCGTGCGCGTCAACTGCATCTACCCCGGCCTCGTGCCCACCGACATGGGCATGAAGCTCGCCAACGACATCGTGGCCGCGGGGCTCGCGCCCAGCGTCGAGGCCGCCGTGGGCGACGTCATCGGCCAGACGCCGCTGGGCCGCCTCGGCGAGATCGGCGACATGGCCGACGTGGTGGTCTTCCTCTGCTCCGACGCCGCCCGGTTCATCACCGGCGCGGGCCTCGCGGTGGACGGCGGCATGGGCATGTGAGCGATCAACAAGGAGCAAAGAACATGAGCAGCAAGAAGAAACCCGTCATCGTCTACGGCGCCTCCGGCTACACCGGGCGCCTGGTCTGCGAGTACCTGCGCGAGTACCACATCCCCTTCATCGCGGCAGGCCGCAGCGCAGAAAAGCTCGAAGCGGCGATGAAGTCGAACGTGCCCGGCATCGAGACCGCCGACTACGAAGTGGTCGAGGTCGCGCACACGGTCGAGGCGCTCACCGAGCTCTTCAGCGGCGCCTCGGTGGTGCTCAACACGGTGGGGCCGTTCGCCAAGTTCGGTCCCGAGGTGGTCGATGCCTGCCTGGCCGCCGGCTGCCACTACACCGACACCACCGGCGAACAAGACTGGCTCATCACGCTCGACCAGAAATACGGCGCCAAGTTCGCGGCGGCCGGCCTGCTGCTGTCGCCCGGCCTGGCGCAGATGTACACCACCGGCGAAATCGCGGCGCAGCTGTGCCTGGAAACACCCGGCCTGGACACGCTCGACATCGCCGTGTTCTGGGGCGGCAGCCCGACCATCGCGTCGACGCAGACCATCCTGGTGAACGCGGCCACGTCCAAGGCCTTCTACCTGGAGCAGAACCAGTACGTCGAGTGGCAACCCGACGCGGGCCTGTACCACCTGTCGATTCCCGGCCAGCACGAAGCCGCATTGGCATTGCCCTGGGGCGGCACCTCGCACCCGGTGTGGTTCAAGCGCGACCCGCGCGTGGCCAACGTGAAGGTGCTCGGCGGTGTCTTCAACAAGCCGCTGATGCTGGGCGTGCCGCAGATCGTGGCCGCCGCGCTCAAGGCCACCGAGGGCATGAACGACGAAGACCGCTATGCCGCGCTGGCCCAGACGGCCGCGGGCGTGATGAACACCATGCCGCCGCGCGAGAACCCGCGCATCAACAAGTCGGTCGATTCGGTGCACGCCTCCGGTCCGCTGGGGCGCGCGCATTGCGTGATCTTCGGCAACTGCAACTACAAGCAGACCGGCCTGCTGCAGGCCTATGCCGCGGCCTCGCTGCTGCAGCAGGCGCCGCGCCGCGCCGGTTTCGCCTCGGGCTGCCAGGCCTTCGGACACCGCGAGCTGCTGGGGGCGCTGCGCAGCTTCGGGCTGGTGCAGGAACCCGTGCTCACGCGGATGGGCTGACGCGCATGCGCCTCGTCGACTACCTCGACAAAGGCGCCCAGCAGGGCGCCGATTCGCCGTGCCTCACCATGGGCGACGCCGACCTGAGCTACGGCCAGGTGCAACGCATCAGCTGGCGCGTGGCGCGCGGCCTGCAGCGCGCGGGCATCCAGCCCGGGGACAAGGTGGCGGTGCTCTCGAGCAACGACGCCCTGGCCTTCGCCACGGTGTTCGGCATCTCGCGCGCCGGTGGCGTGTGGTGCCCGATCAACCCGCGCAACGAGGCCAGCGAGAACGCCTTCGTGCTCGATGCCTTCGATTGCGCCTGCCTGGTGTTCCACAGCAACTACGCGCCCATGGTCGAGCAGATGCGCGCGCAGCTGCCGAAACTGAAGGCGCTGGTGTGCCTCGACCAGCGGCAGGCCTTCGCGCCCGCCATGGACGAATGGCTCGACGGGCTGGACGATGCGCCGATCGACATCGCGCCGCCCGACGACGTGGCCATGATCGCCGGCACTGGCGGCACCACCGGCCAGCCCAAGGGCGTGATGCTGTCGGGCGGCAACCTGGAGGCCATGTCGGCGCTGACCCTCATGGGCTACCCCTTCGAAGGCCGGCCCGTGTACCTGGCGCTCGCGCCGCTCACGCATGCGGCCGGTGTGCTGTGCCTGCCGGTGATGGCGCTGGGCGGGCGCGTGGTCATCATGCCCAAGCCCGACCTGAGCGAGTTCCTTTCGCTCATCGAGCGCCGGCGCGTCACCCACACCTTCCTGCCGCCGACGCTGATCTACATGCTGCTGCAGCACCCCGAGCTGGCGCAGACGAAACGCGATTCGCTGCAGTGCTTCTGGTACGGCGCCGCGCCCATGTCGGCCGCGCGGCTCGAAGAAGCGCTCGACAAGATCGGCCCCGTCATGGCCCAGCTCTTCGGCCAGACCGAGGCGCCGATGATGGTCTCGATGATGCCGCCGCGCGCCCACTTCAATGCCGACGGCTCTGTGGCGCGCCAGCGCCTGGCCTCGGCGGGGCGCCCCGGGCCGCTGGTGCAGGTCGGCATCATGAACGGCGAGGGCGCCTTGCTGCCCACGGGCGAGAGCGGCGAGATCGTGGTGCGCGGCTCGCTCGTGATGCGCGGCTACTACAAGGACCCGAAGGCCACGCAGGAGGCCTCGCGCCACGGCTGGCACCACACGGGCGACATCGGCTACCTCGACGCCGACGGCTTCCTGTACATCGTCGACCGCGCCAAGGACATGATCATCTCGGGCGGCTTCAACGTCTACTCCACCGAGGTGGAGCAGGTGCTGATGCAGCACCCCGATGTGCAGGACAGCGCCGTCGTCGGCCTGCCCGACGAGAAGTGGGGTGAGCGCGTGGTGGCCGTGCTGCAGCTGCACGCGGGCCGCAGCGTGGATGCCGAGGCGATCAAGACCTTCGTCAAGTCGCGCATCGGCAGCGTGAAGGCACCCAAGCAGGTCGAGGTGTGGACCGACCTGCCGCGCTCCAAGGTCGGCAAGGTGCTCAAGAAGGAAGTGCGCGCGTCGCTGTTGCAGAAGCTGTCGTCATCCTGATTCAGTCGCGCTGGTAGTGCCCCTGGTGCGCCTGGCGCAGCTCGAACTTCTGGATCTTGCCCGTCGAGGTCATCGGCAGCGCGGGCACGAAGACGATGTCCTTGGGCACCTCGAAGCCGCCTAGGTGCTCCTTGCAGTGCGCCGTGAGCGTGGCTTCCGAGAACTCTGCCGGCGCATCGGGCCGGCGCGTGACGAAGGCCGTGATGGCCTCACCCCAGCGCTCGTGCGGCAGGCCGACCACCGCGGCGTTGAGCACGGCCGGGTGGCGCAGCAGCACCTCCTCGACCTTGAGCGAGGGCACGTTCTCGCCGCCCGACTTGACCATGTCCTTGAGCCGGTCGAGAAAGATCAGCTGCCCGTCGTCGTCCAGCTTGCCCAGGTCGCCCGAGTGGTGCCAGCCGAAGCGCTGCGCGTGCGCCGTGGCCTGCGGGTCCTTGTAGTAGCCGAGCATCACGTTCGGTCCGCGAAAGACGATCTCGCCGACCTGGTTCGGCGCGAGCAGCTCGCCCTCGTCGCCCATCACCGCGACCTCGTTCACCAGCGTGCCCACGCCCCAGTACGAGCCGAAGCGCTCGCGCTGCTGGTGCGTTTCGAAGATGGTGGCGCCGGGGTACATCTCGGTCTGCCCCGAGGCCAGTGCGAAGTTCGGGCACAGCGCATCCAGCAGGCGCAGCAGCAGCGTGCGCGACATCGGCGCCATCGCATACACGCACAGCCGCAGGCTCGACAGGTCGCGCGATTCGCGCTGCGGGTGGGCCAGCAGCGCGCCGTACATCATGGGCAGCCCGACCGTCACGGTGATCCTGTGGCGCTCGATGGCGGCGAGCATCGCGCCGGGGTCGAAGCCGCGCAGGATGACATTCGTGCCGCCCACCGCGAGCGCCGACATCAGCACCGTGTGCTGCCCGCAGTGAAAGAGCGGCAGCACGTTGCTCCACACGTCGTGGTGCGCGGGGCCGCCGCCCCATTCGAGCATGTTGCTCTGGAGCACCGAGTGCACCGAGGCGTGCGAATGCATCACGCCCTTCTGTCGGCCGGTGGTGCCGCTGGTGTACATGATGAGCGCGAGTTGGTCGCTGTCGATAGGCACGTCGGGCAGCGTGGCGGGGCCCTGCGCAATGGCCTGCGCCACGGTGGGCACGCCGGGCGGCGGCGTGTCGCCGTCGAGCACGCACAGCAGCGGCGAGACGGCCGCGGTGTCGAGCAGCTGGCGCAGCTCGGGCTTGGCGTGCAGCGCGGTGTCGATCACCAGGTGCCGCGCTTCGGCGTGTTCGAGGATGTAGCCGATGGCATCGACCGCGAGCGCCGTGTTGATCGGCACCCACACGAGCCCGGCCTTCTGGATGCCCAGCAGCGCGACCACCATCTCGATCGAGTTGTTGCACAGCATGGCCACGCGCTCGCCGCTGGCCAGGCCCAGGCCCAGCAGGTGGTGCGCGAAGCGGTTCGATGCGGCGTCGAGCTCGCTGTAGCTCATGCGGTGCTCGCCTTCGATGAGCGCGGTGCGCGCGCCGAAGCGCCGCGCGCTGCGGTGGATCACGTCGCCCAGCGCGATGCGGGCGATGCGCTGGAAGGAGGAGGGCGTGGGCTCGGTGCGGGCGGCGGGCATGGGGGCGTGTCTCCGGTCGTTGGGGGTGTTCGATCGGAGCGCAGACTAAGACCGGCACCGCCTGCCGGTCTTGCGAAGAGTGGCTATGCGGCGCCGGCCGCCCGCCGGGGCCGCGTCAGAAGCGGGCCTTGAGGAAGGCCGAAGGCCCCTGCAGCCGCACCTTGAGGCGCGAATCGGCGAAGCCGCCCTCGCGCGTGAGGTCGATGTTGGTCACGCCATACGACAGCACCAGGCCCACGTTCTTCACCGGGAACCACTCCACGCCGGCTGCGGCGTTGTAGATGTTGCCGTGGAAACGGCCACTGCTTTTCCACACGCCGGAGGCGTCGGCGAACAGCCGAAGGTCGGGCGTGATCGCGTGGCGCACGCCGACCTCGAGCAGGGGCGCGATGGCGTTGTCGCTCGAGCGCTCGCTGACCGAACGCACCTGTCCGTTCACGCCGACCAGCGCACTGGCGCCGAGCGTCGCGCGGTAGTAGGCCGCGCCGGCGCCCAGGCCGAAGACGGTGTTGCCCGAGCCGAGCCACCACTTGTAGGCGAGCTTGGCGAAGTCGAGTTGGGCCGAGAGGTTCGCGTTGCCGATGGCGCTCAGCGAGCCGAAGCTGCCGAACGAGGTGTTGCCCGCCACCTGTCCTTCGTAGTCGCGCTTGTAGCGGTAGTAGTCGAAAGACAGGCCCTGGCTGTCGCCGATCAGCACGTCGGCCGAGATGCGCGGCATGGTCACGCGCCCCGGCTTGAGCTCGTTCGAGCGCAGCACGCCGTAGGGGGTTTCGACCGAGGCGCTGAACTTGGGATCGGCACTGAAGGCCCCCACCGAGAAGCTGAAACGGTCCAGTGCCGGCGAGGGCTCGGCCGCAGCAAAGGGTGCGAAGCACAGAAGGCAGAGGGCGCCGGTTCCGGCCAGGGCGCCGAATCTCGCGGTCCGGTCGAACGGACGCGAACGAAGCAACAGCATGAAAGAAATCCTTCGGGTGAAAGATGCCTCGGGCATGTGCGTGGCGCGATGCCTCCGGGCTGAGGCTCCCTGAAACCGCATCACCTTAGTGACGGGGCACCGCGCCGCGCATGCGCCGTTGGCCGATGTGCCTGTAGGAAATTGCCGATCGCACGCCGACGCATGCCGCGGCGCTACAGTCCGCCCATGCGCGAACACCTTTCCACCACCACCGGTCCCCAACGTCTTCTCTACGGGGCCGCGGCGGCCGTCGCGGTGGCGCTCGTGCCTTGGCCGATGGGCCTCACGGCGCGCGCGCTGGCCGGCTGGTGCGCAGGCGTGGTGGTGTACCAGGTGCTCAGCTGGTGGCTGGCCGAGACCTTCGACGCCCAGCGCACGCGCGAGCGCGCGCAGCAGCTGGACCAGCCCAACGTCGTGATCCTGGTGTCGATGCTGGTGGCGGTGGGCGTGAGCGTGGTCGCCATCGCGATGCTGTTGCAGCAGGTGCGCCAGCTCAGCGGCTGGGCGCGCGGCGCGCACGTGGCGCTAGGGCTGGTGGCACTGGCGGGCTCGTGGCTGATGATGCACACGATCTACGCCTTCCACTACGCGCACCGCTACTACATCGACCGCAAGGACAGCGCCTCCGACGGCGGGCTCGACTTTCCGGGCAAGGAGGCGCCCGACTACTTCGACTTCATGTACTACGCCTACGTGATCGGCATGACCTCGCAGGTGTCGGACGTGCAGGCCACCTCGCACGAGATGCGGCGCATCACGCTGATCCACAGCGTGCTTGCCTTCGCCTTCAACATGCTCGTGCTGGCCCTGTCGGTGAACGTGGTCGCAGGCGTGGTCTGAAGAAAACTCAGCCCGCGGCCTTGCGCAGCGACGGCAGCTTGACGATGCCGGTCGACAGCGCCACGCCGCACACGATCACGAAGGCGCAGATCAGCATCCACTGCGTGATCTGCTCGCCCAGGAACACGGCGCCGTAGAACAGCGCGAACACCGGCACGAGGAAGGTCACGGTGAGGGCGCGGGCCGGGCCGGCGCGTTCGATGAGTCGGAAGAACAGGATGTAGGCCACGCCCGTGCAGGCGATGCCCAGGGCCAGCAGCGCCAGCCACGCGCGCAGGCTGGGCATCTGCGCGGGCCAGAGCCAGATCGCGGGCAGCGCGAGGAACAGGCTGGCGCCGATCTGGCTGCCGGTGGCCGTGGTCAGCGCGGGCACGCCGGACAGGTGGCGCCGCGTGGCGCTGGCCGAGATGCCGTAGCACAGGCAGGCCGCCAGGCAGGCCAGCACGGCCCACAGCGCGGCGTGGTTGCTGGCCCCGGCATGCAGGCCGGCGCTGCGGCTGGCGAGCATCGCGACGCCCGCGAAACCGATCACCAGGCCGACGAGGCGCGAGCCGTTCGGCCGCTCGCGGAACCAGGCCCAGGCCACCAGCGCGCCGAACATCGGCGTGGTGGCGTTGAGCACCGCCGCCAGGCCGGTGTTGATGGTCAGCAGCGCAAAGCAGAACAGCGCGAAGGGCATGCCCGAGTTGAAGATGCCGACCGTGAGGCTGGCCTTCCAGTGCTTGGCGATCGACGGCCCCTGGCCGCGCAGCAGCGCGATCGGCAGCAGGAACAGCGCCGCGATGACCACGCGCACGGCCGCGGTCGGCAGCGCGCCGAACTCCGCCGCGCCGATGCGCATGAACAGGAAAGAGGCGCCCCACAGCGCGCCCAGCAGCACGAGATCGATGAGCCACGCCTTGGGCGCGAGCGCGGCGGGGGCGGGCGAAGGCGAGGGGGCGACGGTGCTGTTGTTGTTCGTTGTGGTCATGCGTCTCTTTGGGGATTGGCGCGGCGCCACAGCGAGGGGATGTGGCGCTGCGCCATGGGCGGTGTTTTCTTCTGTCTTACTTGCCGGTCTCGAGTTCGAGCAAGGCGGTCTTGCGCTCGAGCCCGCCAGCGTAACCGGTCAGCGAGCCGTCTGCACCCAGCACGCGGTGGCAGGGCACGATCACGCTGATCGGGTTGCGCCCGACCGCCGCGCCCACCGCGCGCACCGCGGCCGGGTTGCCCACGCGCTGGCTCAGCGCGCCGTAGGTCGTGGTCTCGCCGGCCGGGATGGCCAGCAGCGCCTGCCACACGCCCTGCTGGAAGGCCGTGCCGTGCGACAGGTCGAGCTGCATGTCGAAGTGGCTGCGGCGGCCCGCGAAGTAGTCGCGCAGCTGCGCGGCGGCCTCGACCAGCGCGGGGTGGTCGTCCTTGGTCTGCCAGCCCGTGGTGTCGGGCCAGTGGCGCTGGTGGTCGAACCAGACGCCGGCCAGGCCCTGGTCGGTGGCGGCCATCGTGACGCCGCCCAGCGGCGTGTCGGTGTGCGAGGTGTAGATGACGGTGCGCTTGAATTTCATGGTCTTTCAGGCACGGGGCCTGCCGTTGCGAGGTCGGAAGAAGTGGCGGTCGGCGCGGCGGCCGGTGCCGGTTCGGAGGGCGCGGGCGGCGTGTGCCAGGCCCGCAGCACGGCGTAGCTGCGCCAGGGGCGCCAGGCCTGCGAGGCCTCGCCCGCGGCGCGCGCGGTGGTCACGCCCAGCGCCTTCTGCAGGGCCACGTCGCCGGCGGGAAAGGCGTCGGGCCAGCGCAGGGCGCGCATCGCGATGTACTGCGCGGTCCAGGCGCCGATGCCGGGCAGCTCCTGCAGCGCCGCGAGGGTCGAGGGCACGTCGGCGCCCGCATGCAGTGCCAGCCGGCCCGAGGCCACTTCGCGCGCGATGGCCTGCAGCGCGGCCTGCCGCTGGCGCACGATGCCCAGCTGCCCGAGCGCGTCGCCGCTGGCCGCCGCCAGCGCGGCGGGCGTGGGGAAGAGGCGGCTCAGGCCGTCGATGGGCGTGTCGATCACGTCGCCGAAAGCCTCGACCAGCCGCGAGCCCAGCGTGCGCGCCGCGGCCACGGTGATCTGCTGGCCCAGCACCGCGCGCACCGCGAGCTCGAAGCCGTCGACCGTGCCCGGCACGCGCAGCCCGTCGCCGTGCGGAAAGGCCGCATGCAGCGCGGCGTTGATGGCCATCGGCTCCGCGTCGAGGTCGAACAGGGCGCGTGCGCGGCTGATGACGATGGGCAGCACCGTGGCCAGCGAATCGCTCACGGCCAGCAGCACCTGCTCGCGTTCGAGGTCGAAGCGCAGCTGCAGCCAGCCGGCGTGCGCCTGCCCGCCCTGCTGCACGCGCAGGGTGCGCGCCAGGCGCACATAGGTGGGCGTGCTGCCCTTGGCGGGCTCCTTGCCGTCGGCGGTGTGCACGGTCTCGACGCCGCGCAGCGCGCGCCGTGCGAAGAAGCCGAGCATGGCGTTCGCGTCGTAGGGCGGGCGAAAGCCCAGCCGCACCTCGATGGCCTTGCCTTCACCGCCTTCGGTGCCGCCCGCGCGGCGCAGCGCGCTCGGGTTGAGCCCGTAGTGCTCCACGAAGGCCGCGTTGAAGCGCCGCACGCTCGCGAAGCCGCTGGCCAGCGCCACCTGCGTCATCGGCAGGCGCGTGTCGGCGATGAGCTGCTTGGCGGCCAGCAGGCGGCGCGTCTGCAGGTACTGCAGCGGCGACACGCCGAACTGCGCCTCGAAGATGCGCCGCAGGTGGCGGTCGCTCACGCCCAGGCGGGCCGCGATCTGCGCCGCGCCGGGGCCTTCTTCCGACCAGGCATCGGGCTCGTCGATCAAGCGCGCCGCCTGCAAGGCGAGGATGCGCGAGGCATCTTCGGTCGACCAGCTGGCCGCGCGCGGTGCCAGCTCGGGCCGGCAGCGCAGGCAGGGCCGGAAGCCTGCGGCCTCGGCCTGCGCTGCGTGGCGAAAGAAACGGCAGTTCTCGCGCCGCGGCAGCTTCACGCGGCACACCGGCCGGCAGTAGATGCCGGTGGAGGTCACGGCCGTGAAGAACGAGCCGTCGAAGCGCGCGTCGTGCGTCTTCATCGCCAGGTAGCAGGCGTCGCTCTCGAGCACTTCGGAGGGGGCGTGGGCGGTAGACATGGGGAAATGATACGGTTTCGACTCGTTTCAACTGGCCGTTTTCGGACATCGATGTCTACAACGCGTTGCCTACAATGCCCGACTCCGAACCAACAGTGACCCCGCCCTTCATGCAGCTCAGCGCATCGATCTTCAAGGCCTATGACATCCGCGGCGTCGTGCCCCTCAGTCTCGATGTCGAAGTGGCCGAGGCGCTGGGCCGTGCCTTCGGCAGCGCAGCCCGCGCGGCCGGCGAGACCGCGGTGGCCGTGGGCCGCGACGGGCGCCTGTCGGGCCCGGCGCTGGTGGACGCGCTGATCGACGGCCTGGTCGCCACCGGCGTCGAGGTGATCGACATCGGCGCGGTCACGACCCCGATGCTGTACTTCGCGGCCCACACGCTGTGCACCAGCGGCATCCAGGTCACGGGCAGCCACAACCCGAAGGACTACAACGGCTTCAAGATGGTGCTGGCCGGTCGCGCGATCTACGGCGACGAGATCCAGGGCCTGCGCAAGACCATGGAAGACGGCAGCGCCACGCTGGCGCCCGGCGGCAGCGTGCGCAAGGTCGACGTCACCGACGCCTACGTGCAGCGCATCGTGGGCGACATCAAGCTGGCACGCCCCATGAAGATCGTGGTCGATTCGGGCAACGGCATCGCGGGTGCGACCGCGCCGGCCATCTTCCGCGCCATCGGCTGCGACGTGGTTGAGCTGTTCAGCGAGGTCGACGGCAACTTCCCCAACCACCACCCCGATCCGAGCAAGCCCGACAACCTCCGGGACCTGATGGCCGAACTGGCCAAGGGCCAGGCCGAGCTGGGCCTGGCTTTCGACGGCGACGGCGACCGGCTGGGCATCGTCACGAAGGACGGCCAGAACATCTTCCCCGACCGCCAGATGCAGCTCTTCGCGCAGGACGTGCTCTCGCGCGTGCCCGGCGGCACCATCGTCTACGACGTGAAGTGCTCGCAGCGCCTGGCGCCGGCCATCGAGGCCGCGGGCGGCACGCCGATGATCTACAAGACCGGCCACTCGCTCATCAAGGCGAAGATGAAGGAAATCGATTCGCCGCTGGGCGGCGAGATGAGCGGCCACATCTTCTTCAAGGAGCGCTGGTACGGTTTCGACGACGGCACCTACGCCGGCTGCCGCCTGCTCGAGATCCTGAGCAAGCACCCGGACGCGAACGCCGTGCTCAATGCGCTGCCCACCAGCTTCTCGACCCCCGAACTGAACGTCGCCTGCGCCGAAGGCGAGCCGCACGCGTTGGTCGCCCGGCTCGTGCAGAACGCGCGCTTCGACGCGCCCGCCCAGGTCTCGACCATCGACGGCCTGCGCGTGGACTGGCCCGATGGATTCGGGCTGATCCGCGCTTCCAATACCACCCCCGTGCTGGTGCTGCGCTTCGAAGGCCAGACCGAGGCGGCGCTCCAACGCATCGAGACCGAGATGCTTGCGGTGCTGCGAACGGTCAAGCCCGACGCCACGCTGGCCGCTGCTGCCCACTGAAGAACCTGTGCGTTCCCTGCTGCTTCGCCTCTACGGCGTCTTCACCACCGCCGTCCAACCGCTGGTCCGCCGCAAGCTGCGCCGCCGCGCCATCGCCGAGCCCGGCTATGCCGTGGCCGTCGAGGAGCGCTTCGGCCACTATGACGACGCCACCACCGGCTTTGCCCAGTGCTGGGTGCACGCCGTCTCGCTGGGCGAGACGCGCGCCGCCGCCATCCTGATCGCCGAGCTGCGGCGCCAGTACCCGGGCATTCCGATCCTGCTCACGCACGGCACCGCCACGGGCCGCGAAGAGGGCGCCAAGCTGCTCGAGCCCGGCGACACGCAGGTCTGGCAGCCGTGGGACACGCCGGGCGCCGTCGCCCGCTTTCTCGACCGCTTCCAGCCGCGCATCGGCGTGCTGATGGAAACCGAGGTCTGGCCCGAGATGGCCGCCGCCTGCGCCGAGCGCCGCATTCCGCTGGTGCTGGCCAATGCGCGGCTCAACGAGAAATCGCGCGCCGCGGCCGAACGGCTCAGCGGGCTGGCGCGGCCGGCGTACTCGGCGCTCGCCGCCGTCTGGGCGCAGACCGAGGCCGACGCGCACCGGCTGGTGTCGCTGGGCGCCAAGGTGGCCGGGATCTACGGCAACCTCAAGTTCGACGCCACGCCCGACGCGCGGCAACTGGCCACGGCCGTGTCGCTGCGCGAGCATCTGCCACGGCCGATGGTCGTGCTGGCCAGCTCGCGCGATGGCGAAGAACGCCTGCTGCTCGAGGTGCTCAAGCGCTTCGGCGCCACCTCGCCGGTGCCGCCCGAGCAGGGCGCGATCCGCTCGATCGCCAAGCGCGTGCACGACGTGCAATGGATGATCGTGCCGCGCCATCCGCAGCGTTTCGACGAAGTGGCGGCGCTCATCGAGGCCGAAGGCTTCGCCGTGGCGCGCCGCAGCGCGGCCGGCCAGCCGGCCGAGGCCGAGATCTGGCTCGGCGATTCGCTGGGCGAGATGGCGCTGTACTACGGCCTGGCCGACGTGGCCTTGCTCGGCGGCAGCTTCGAGCCGCTGGGCGGGCAGAACCTCATCGAGCCGGCGGCCTGCGGCTGCCCGGTGGTCATGGGCCCCTCGACCTTCAACTTCGCCGAGGCGGCGCAGCTGTCGCTCGCGGCGGGCGCGTCGCTGCGCGTCGAGGGCATGGAGCAGGCCGTGACGGCCGCGCTCAAGCTGGTCGAGAACCCCGAGCGCCGCGCCGCGATGGCGCAGGCCGCGCTGGCGTTTTCGTCGTCGAACCGTGGCGCGGCCGAACGCACGGCGGCGGCGGTGCTGGCGATTGCGCAGGCGGCAGAGCCGGTGACGACACCGGTGGCCGGCGACGACAGCGCGCCGCCCGAAGCGGCGCGGGCCGAACCCACGCTGGATTGATGGCGTGACCCGTTGCCGGGTCAGCGCACCGGCGGGTTCAGGATCACCGGCGGCGGCGGTGCCGACGGTATCGTCGGCGCGGGCGGGTTGAACGGCTGCACCGGCACCGGCGGCACCACCGGAATGGCCGGCGGCGTCACGGGCACCACAGGCGCGCCCGTCGTCGCGGCAGGCACTGCAGGCGTGCTGCCATTGCGCGCCAGCGTCGCGTTGATCGCGTTCATGTCGTCGGTCGTCAGCGTGCCGTTGGCCTGGCGCAGCTTCAGGTTGCCCAGCAGCACGTTGTAGCGCGCCTGCGCGAGGTCACGCTTGGTCTGGAACAGCTGGCTCTGCGAGTTGAGCACGTCGATGTTGATGCGCACGCCCACCTGGTAGCCCAGCTTGTTGGCGTCGAGCGCGCTCTGGCTGGAGGACTCGGCCGCTTCGAGCGCCTTCACCTGGCCGGCGCCCGACACCAGCCCGAGGTAGGCCGCGCGCGTGGCCTGCGCCACGCTGCGGCGCGTGCCCTCGAGCACGCTGCGCGACTGGTCTTCGAGGGCCAGCGTTTCCTTGATGCGGTTCTCGGTGGCGAAGCCCGCGAACAGCGGCAGGTTGAAGGTGACGCCGACCGTGGCGGCGTTGACGCGCGTGCCCACGGTGCTGGTGCTGGTGCCGGTCGGGTTGCGCGTGACGTTGTAGCCCAGGTTGGCGTCCAGCGTGGGCTTGTGGCCGGCCTGCGCCTTCTGCACCTCGAGCCCGGCCACGTCCAGGCCCAGGCGCGCCTGGCGGATCGCCGGATGCACCTCGTCGGCCTGCGCCACCCAGGCGTTGATGTCGGCGGGCTGCGCGGTCGGCAGCAGGACCGGCGCGGCCAGCGGCACGGGCACGCTGCCCGGGCGGCCGACCAGCTGGTCGAGCACCACCTTCTTGACCTGCAGGTCGTTCTCGGCGGCGATTTCCTGGGCGATCACGAGGTCGTAGCGGGCCTGGGCCTCGCGCGAATCGGTGATGGTGGAAGTGCCGACCTCGAAGTTGCGCTTGGCCGAGGCCAGCTGCTCGGCCACGGCCACCTTCTGCGCGCGCACCAGGGCCAGGCTGTCCTGGCTGGCGAGCACGTCGAAGTAGGCCTGGCTCACGCGCACGATGAGGTCCTGCTCGGCGATGGTGAGCACCGCCTGCGCCACCTCGGCCTGGCGCTTGCCCTGCTCGTAGGTGGCCCAGTTGGCGGGGCGGTACAGCGGCTGCGTGGCATTGATGCCGACGTTCTGCGTGGTGAAGTCGCGCGAGGCGCTGCTGCCGCGGCCGGTGCCGGTCAGGGTGTCGATGTCCAGGTTGCTGCGGTTCACGCCCGCGGTGAGCCCGACGGCCGGCAGGATGCCGGCCTTGGCCTGCGCGGCGCGCGCCAGGTTGGCCTCGTACTGGGCCCGCGCGCCCTGGTAGGTGGCGTCGAAGCCGCGCGCGGAATCGTAGAGTTCGTTCAGTGTCTGGCCCTGGGCCGGCAGTGCGAGCAGGCTCGCAATGGCGCTTGCGAGGGCTGCGGAAAGTGGCAGAAGCCGGGGCCTGGGAGGCATTGAACGTCCTTGGGAGGGAAAGAATCAGTAGCGCGGCACGTTCGGGTCGTGCTGCGCCGACCAGGCGTCGATGCCCCCCGCCACGTTGGCGAGCGAGTCAAAGCCGTTCTGGTGCAGAAAAGCGGCCACGCGCTGGCTGCGGGCGCCGTGGTGGCACAGGCAGGCGATGCGGGGCGCGGGCTGTCCGTCGCCGGCGGCGAGTTCGGCCAGCCGGCCGGGGATCTCGTTCATCGGGATCGCGACCAGCGTGAAGCCCTGCGGCGCGACGCTCGCCGTCTGCAACTCCCAGGGCTCGCGCACGTCGAGCAGCACGGGGGCGGCGTCGGCGTCCTGTGCGAACCAGGCGGCCAGGTCGGCGGGGCGGACTTGATCGATCATTCGGTGGGCCGCTCGATCAGAACGCGAAGCGCGAGGGCTCGGGGAAGTTCAGCAGGCGCGGCGCCACGGTGTCCCAGGGCTGGATCGTTTCCCACTTGCTTTCGCTGGTGCGGGTCACGAAATGGGCGCGCATCATGGGCTCGTCGCCGACGATGGCCGACAGGCGGCCGCCGACCTTGAGCGAACCGAGCAGGTTCTGCGGAATGCGCGCGACCGAGCCGCTGAGCACGATCACGTCGAAGCTCGGGCCGCTGGTCAGCGGCACGGCGCCGTCGGCGTGGCGCACTTCGACGTTCGTCACGCCGTTGCTGCGCAGCGTCTCGGCGGCACGGGCGGCCAGCACGGGGTTGATCTCGAGCGACAGCACCTGGGCCGCGCGGGCGCCGAGCAGGGCGGCCATGAAGCCGGAGCCGGTGCCGATCTCGAGCACCGATTCGTGCTTCTGGATGTGCAGGTCCTGCAGCGTGCGGGCCTCGACCTTGGGCGACAGCATGAATTCGCCGGGCACCGAGCCGTCGAGCAGCGGCAGTTCCATGTCGAAGAAGGACAGCGTGCGGTGCGCGTCGGGCACGTAGTCTTCGCGGTGAATCTCGGCCAGCAGCTCGAGGATGTCCGACTCCAGCACGTCCCAGGGACGGATCTGCTGTTCGATCATGTTGAAGCGCAAGCGCTCGAGGGTGGGCGTGGGGTTCATGGCGTGGCTTTCCTTGAAGGCTCTGGACGGGACAAACCTTCAATTTTAGGTCGCACCGATGACGCCACCGCGCCAGTCGGCCATCCGATGGCCGTCATGCGGGGCTCCCGGGGCGCACGCACAGACCGTGAAGCACGGTTTCGCACTGGGTGGCGATGAATTTTTCGGGGTCGAGCGTGCTCACGCCGTCGACGCAGACCATGGCCGAATGCTTCCAGAGCATGAGGAACACCATGGGGGCGACCACCGAGTAGATGGCGTGGTCGATGTCCATGGGCACGAACTCGCCGCGGTCGATGCCGCGCTGCAGGATGCGGCGCAGCAGGTCGTGGCCGGGGCGCACCACCTGCTGGCGGTAGAACTCCGCCAGCTCGGGGAAATTGCCGCCTTCGCTCATCATCAGCTTGGTCAGGCCCGAGGCCTTGGTCAGGCCGACGCGCTCCCACCAGACGTTCATGCAGTAGCGCAGCATCTCGGCCGTCGTGCCCTCGAAGGCCTCGAATTCGGCGTTCCACTCTGTGAAACGGCCGCCGAGGTTTTCGATCACCACGGCCTTGAACAGCTCTTCCTTGCTCGGAAAGTACAGAAAGAGGGTGCCCTTGGACACGCCGGCGCGGGCCGCCACTTCTTCCGAGCGGGTGGCGGCAAAGCCCTTTTCGACGAACAGGTCGAGCGCCGCCGCCAACAACTCGCCCGGACGCGCCTCCTTGCGCCGCTCGCGCTTGGACGGCAGCGGGCAGAACTTGTCGACGAGGGAGCGGGGGGAGGCCATGGTGTTAATGACTGACGGGTTAGTAATGTAGTGACCGGCATCCGGCCCGTCAAGCCGCGACAATACCGGTCCCCGCTTTTTCCAACCCACCCGGAGCCGCGCCATGTCTTCCTCACCGTCGCCCACCGAAACCATCGTGCTCGGCGGAGGCTGCTTCTGGTGCACCGAGGCGGTGTTCGACCGGGTGCAGGGCGTGCTGGACGTCGAATCGGGCTACAGCAACGGCCAAACGGTGAACCCGAGCTACGAGCAGATCTGCACCGGCCGCACCGGCCATGCCGAGGTCGTGAAGCTCGAATTCGACCCGGCGCAGATCAGCCTGCGCGAGCTGCTCGAGATCTTCTTCGTGGTGCACGACCCCACCACGCTCAACCGCCAGGGCAACGACGTCGGCACCCAGTACCGCAGCGGCATCTACACCACGAGCGACGCCCAGAAAGAGGTCGCCGACTCTGTCATCCGCGAGATCGAGGCCAGCAAGACCTACAGCGCGCCCGTGGTGACCGAGGTGGCGCCGCTGGCCAACTACTCGACGGCCGAGGCCTACCACCAGGACTACTTCCTGAACCACCCGAACCAGGGCTACTGCGCGTTCGTGGTCGGCCCGAAGGTCGAGAAGTTCCAGAAGACCTTCGCTTCGCGCGTCAAGGCCTGAGTCTCTTCTTTCACGCCCCGTGTCCGCCACCCTGCGCCAGACCCCGACCCGCATGACGCGCACCACGCGTGCGCTCGTCGTCGCGCTGGCGTTCGCGCTCTGGTTCGCCGGCACGATGGGGCTGATGCACCGTTCGCTGCACGTGCCGGGCCTGCCCGCCGCTGCAGCGGCGGCGCAGGCACAGGCCGCGCACCGGCACGACAGCGGCCACACGCTGGCCAGCCTGTTCGGCGTGCACGACGACGCCGACTGCCGCCTGTACGACCAGCTCGCGCACGGCACGGGCGTGCCCGGCGTGCCGCTGGTGGTGCTGCCGATGCTGCTGCCGGCGGCCACGTTTGCTTATCTGCAGGGCGAAGCCATCGCCCGCTGGGTCGCGCTCTTCGACGCGCGCGGCCCGCCGTCCACTCGCTGAATCCCCCGTGTTCCGGTGGCCGCACCCCCTTCGGGCGGGTGAGGGCAGCCGGTCGTTCCCCGATTCAACGAGTGTTCTTTCTTCATGACCCCCCAATTCCGTCGCAACGCCATCGGCGCTGCCGTTCTTTCGCTCGCCTCGGTGGCGAGCCTGGCCCAGACCGCCGACACCGCCGCCGCCCCGGCCGCTGACGCCACCAGCCTGCGCGAAGTCACCGTCACCGGCAACCCGCTGGGCGCGAGCGACCTGATCGCGCCGACCACCTCGCTGTCGGGCGACCAGCTGCTGCTGCGCTCCGAATCGACGCTCGGCGAAACGCTGAACAACCTGCCCGGCGTGAGCAGCAGCTACTTCGGCCCCAACGCCAGCCGACCCAGCATCCGCGGGCAGGACGGCGACCGCATCCGCATCCTGCAGAACGGCGGTGGCGCGCCCGACGCCTCGGCGCTGAGCTACGACCACGCGGTGCCCATCGACGCGCTGGTGACCGAGCGCATCGAGGTGCTGCGCGGCCCCTCGGCGCTGCAGTACGGCGGCAGCGCCGTGGGCGGCGTGGTCAACGTGATCGACAACCGCATCCCCACCGAGCCCATCAACGGCTTCGGCGGCCGTGCCGATCTGGGCTACGCCAGCGGCAACAAGGAAAAGAGCGGCGGCGTGCTGCTCGAAGGCGGCAACGACCGCTTCGCCTTGCACGTCGACGCCTTCAACCGCGATTCGAAAGATGTGGCGGTGCCGGTCGACCTCGAATGCAGCAAGCCCGGGCGCCTGTCGCTCGCGCGTCGCATCTGCAACTCCCAGAACGAGGCGCACGGCGGCGCGGTCGGCGGCACGCTGTTCTTCAGCCAGGGCTGGATCGGCGCCTCCGCCAGCACCTACCGCAGCAACTACGGCACCGTGGCCGAGGACGACGTGACCATCGGCATGAAGTCCGACCGCTACGCGCTGGAAGGCGAATGGCGCCCGGGCGGCTTCATCCGCAGCATCCACGCGAAGGTGAGCCGCACCGACTACCGCCACACCGAGTTCGAGGGCCGCGAGGCCGGCACCACCTTCTCGAACCTGAGCAACGACCTGCGCATCGAGGCGCGGCACGAAAAGATCGGCAACCTCGAAGGCCTCGTCGGCTTCAGCCGCGAGACCAACCGCTTCGCCGCCGACGGCTCGGAGGCCTTCGCGCCGCACAGCCGCACGCGCTCCAACGCGCTGTTCCTGCACGAAGAGCTCGGCACCTCGTGGGGCCGCCTGAGCTTCGGCGCGCGCACCGAGAAGGTCACGGTGCGCTCGCTGGGCTACCCCGACGACCTGTCGGTGACGCGCTTCGCCATCGGCGAGCGCACCTTCAACCCGCACAGCGCGGCGTTCGGCGCGCTGGTCAACCTCACGCCACAGTGGCAGCTGACCTCGAACCTGGCCTACACCGAGCGCGCACCGAAGGACTACGAACTGCTCGCCAACGGCCCGCACGTGGCCACGGCGGCCTGGGAAGTGGGCGACCCGAACCTGGGCAAGGAAAAGTCCACCGGCTTCGACCTGGGCGCGCAATGGAAGTCGGGCCCGAACACGGCCCGCGTGAACGCGTACGTCACGCGCTTTCGCAACTACATCGGCCTGACCGCGTCGGGCCGCACGCTCGACGAGGAAGGGCAGGTCGTCACCGACCCCGAGGCGACCGACACGCTGGCCGAGTACCGCTACGGCGGCATGCGCGCGCGCTTCACCGGCATCGAGGCCAACGGCAACCTGCGGCTGCTGGGCGCCGACGGCTTCGCGCGCATGGCCGACGCGGCCACGCTCGACCTCGAATGGCGCGGCGACATCGTGCGCGCGAAAAACCTCGACACCGGCGAGCCGCTGCCGCGCATCGCGCCGCTGCGCCTGGGCGCCACGCTGGCCTACGGCAACGGGCCGTGGACCGCGCGCGTCGGCTTCGACTACAACGCGGCGCAGCGCCGGGTGCCGAGCGTGGGCGCGCGCGAGACGGACGCGTACACGTTGTGGAACGCGTCCATCAGCTACCGCATGAAGGTGCAGCGCGCCAACCTCACCTGGTACGCGCGCATGGACAACATCGGGAACACGCTGGCCTACACGCCGACCTCGATCCTGACGACCACGGTGTTCCCGAAGGCGCCGCTGCCGGGGCGTTCGCTGAAGGTGGGCCTGCGCGTCACGTTCTGACGTTCCAACCTTTTGAGCGACGGGCGCGCGCTATCCTCGCCGGGTGAATTCGTTCGTCATTTCTTCCCTGCTGCCCGTCGTTCTCCTCATTGCCGCCGGCTACCTCGCCGGACGGCGCCGGTGGATCGGCGGCAATGCGGTGAAAGACCTGTCGAACCTCATCTTCCTGCTGCTCGCGCCCGCGCTGCTGTTTCGCGCCATGGGCACGGTGCACGTGCAGCAGCTGAGCCTGAAGCCCGTGGCGGCGTACTTCATCGCCTCGGGCCTGCTGTTCGCGGCCACGCTCGCGTGGCGCGGCTTCAACCGCACGGGCGCGGTGCTCGCGCTGGCCAACACCTACAGCAACACCGTGATGATCGGCATCGCGCTGATCGGCCTGGCCTACGGCGAGCCCGGCATGGTGGTGCTGCTCACGCTGATCTCGCTGCATTCGCTCGTGCTCATGACCAGCGCCACCGTGGTGCTCGAGCTGGCCGTGGCGCGCGAGCACGCGGCGGTGAGCGGCGCCGACCGGCGCTCCATGGCGCGCACCGTGGGGCGCGCGCTGCGCAACGCCATCATCCATCCGGTGCCGCTGCCCATCATCGCGGGCCTGCTGTTCGCTCAGACGGGGCTCGTGATGCCCGAGGTGATCGACAAGCCGATCCAGCTGCTGGGCCAGGCCTTCGGGCCGGTCGCGCTGGTGATGGTGGGCATCACGCTCGCGCTCACGCCCATCGGGCGCCACTGGCGCGGCGCGCTGGTGCAGGCGCTGGTGAAGAACCTCGTGCACCCGCTGCTGGTGGCGCTCATCGGCTGGCTGCTGGGCGTGCGCGGCATTCCGCTCACCGTGATGGTGGTGGCGGCGGCGCTGCCCATCGGCGCCAACGTGTTCCTGTTCTCGCAGCGCTATCGCAGCGCCGAAGACCTGGTCACGGCCAGCGTGGCGGTGTCGACTGTGTTGGCACTTGGCACGCTCACGCTGGTGATGGTCTGGGTGCAGTGGTTGCCCTGACGGCCCCCATTTCTCCCGCGCTTTTCGCGAACTTTTGCCCGACTGGGCGACAGCGCTAGCCCTATGCCGTTTGGCAGGGGTGGCCGTTTGGTGGGCTGGCGCGCGGCGTTCGCGCCCCTACATTTGCCGGCTGATGACGATCTACCCGGCGCGTGTTTCGCCCCTTGCCCTTGCAGTGACGGCGGTGGTCGCGACGGTGATCGCGCTGCACGGCGCGCGCGCGCATGCGGCGGGCGAGGCCAAGCCGTGCCGCACGCCCTGCCTGGCCGTTCCCGTGCCGGTTGAGGCGCCACAGGCCAAGGAAGCGGAGCCCAAGCCCGCCGTCGTGCGGCCGGCGCCGAAGCCGCGCCCGCAGATCACCGCCACCGCCGCGCCGGCCCCGGCGCCCGAGGCGCATCGCGAACCCGTCGAGCGGCGCCCCGCGCCTTCGAAACGCTGCAGCGAGATCAACATGCGCGCCGCCGTGGGCGAGCCGCTGTCGGACCAGGACATGACCATCTTGAGGAGCCAGTGCTGATGACCACGACCCACACGAACACAGCGAACACCGCCGTCCCCCGAACCCTGTGGCGCGTGCTGGCGCTGTGCACTGCCGCGCTGCTGGCCACCGCCTGCGCGCACCGCCCCGCGCCCAGCAGCGCCATGCCCTTCGACCAGGCCGTCACCCAGGCGGTCGACGACCTCATGGTGCAGACCCAGAAGCTGCCGGCCTTCCTGGCCAAGGTGGAGTCGACGCTGACGCAGCGGCGCATCGTGATCGACCCGCTGCTCGAAGGCGCCAGCGGCCAGCAGACCGAGGTGACGCGCGTGGCCGAGCAGCGCATCGTGCAGCGCATGCAGGCGCAGTTCAAGCAGTTCACCGTGACGCCGTTCAACGCCAACGAGATCGGCAACGCGCAGTACGTGCTCAACGGCACGCTGGTGCGCGACAAGGACGCCTCGGGCGCGCCGTACCGGCTGAACCTCGCCATGACCGAGATCAAGAGCGGCATGGTGATCGCGCAGTCGGTGGCGCGCATCAGCGATGCCTCGCTCGACACGCGGCCCACCGCCTTCTTCCGCGACAGCCCCGTGAACGGCAAGGACCGCGGCGTGGAGGGCTACATCCGCACCGCCGAGACGCCGGCCGGGCAGGCCGCCGACGCGCTGTACCTGGAGCGCCTGCCGACCGCCACGGTGCTGCAGGAGGCCACCGCCGCCTACGAGGCCGGCCGCATGAGCGAGGCCCTGAGCCGCTACGAGGCCGCGTCGAAGCGCGCCGACGGCCAGCAGCTGCGCATCTACAGCGGGCTGTACCTCACGCAGTCGCAGTTGGGCCGCACGGCCGACGCCGAGCGCACCTTCGGCACGCTGGCGCGGCTGGGGCTCGAGAGCAACAACCTGAGCGTCAAGTTCCTGTTCAAGCCAGGCTCGACCGACTTCCTGGCCGACCCGAAGATCAGCGCGGCCTACCCGATGTGGCTGCGCCAGATCGCGCGGCAGGCGGCGCAGATCGAGTCGTGCGTGGTGGTCACGGGCCACACGAGCCGCACGGGCTCGGAGGCGGTCAACGAGCGGCTGTCGCTGCAGCGCGCGACCAGCGTCAAGGCGCGGCTGGTGGGCGAGGCGCCGCCGCTGTCGAAGAAGCTGCGCGAAGCCGGCATGGGCTTTCGCGAGAACATCGTCGGTACGGGCGCCGACGATGCGAGCGACGCGCTCGATCGGCGCGTCGAGTTCAAGGTGGCCGGTTGCGAGGCCTGAGCCAGGCTCAGGGAGCCAGGCGTTCGCGCACCCAGTCCGCACCCTCGAGCCGGTAGCGCAGCCGGTCGTGCAGCCGGCTCTTGCGGCCCTGCCAGAACTCCCAGCGGTCGGGCACCAGACGGAAGCCGCCCCAGTGCGGCGGGCGCGGTGGCGAGAGCAGGTGCCTGGCGGCGTACACGGCGGCGTTCTTCACCAGCACGTCGCGCCCGCTGATCACTTCGCTCTGCGGGCTGGCCCAGGCGCCGATGCGTGAATCGAGCGGGCGGCTGGCGTAGTAGGCGTCGCTCTCCTCGGCGCTGACGCGTTCCACGCGGCCTTCGATGCGCACCACGCGCTCCAGCTCGACCCAGTGGAACTGCAGCGAGGCATATGGGTTGCCCGACAGCTCGCGGCCCTTGCGGCTGTCGTAGTTGGTGTACCAGACGATGCCGCGCGCGTCGTAGCCCTTGATGAGCACGATGCGGCTGGACGGCCGCAGGTCGCTGCCAACGGTGCACAGCGTCATCGCATTGGGCTCGGGGATGTGCGCGTCGACGGCCTCGGTGAGCCAGCGCTCGAACTGCTGGATCGGGTCGGCGGCGCTGCGGGTCTCGTCGAGCTCGGCGCGCTCGTAGCTCTTGCGCAGCGCGGCCAGCGCGTCCTTGGAAAGAGGGGAAGAAGTCATGCCGGGATTGTTGCGCACATACTTCGCCCATGACGACGACAGAGGCGAACTCCCCGACCGTGATCGTGCTGGCCTCGGGCCGTGGCGAGCGTTTCATCGCGGCCGGCGGCACGGGTTCCAAGCTGAAGGCGCTGCTCGCAGGCCGGCCGGTGCTCGAGCGCACGCTCGACGCGGTGCGCGCGAGCGGCCTGCCGTGGCACCTGGAAGACGCGGGGCACCCCGGCATGGGCGATTCGATTGCCGCCGCGGTGCGCGCCACGCCCGACGCGGCGGGCTGGCTGATCCTGCCGGGCGACCTGCCGCTGGTGCAGCCCGCGACGCTGCGGGCGGTGGCCGCCGCGCTCGGCGGGCGGGTGAATGCCGTGCAGCCGCAGTACCGGGGCGAGCGTGGGCACCCGGTGGGCTTTGCGGCAGGCTGCGGGGCGCAGCTGGCGGCGCTGGAAGGGAACATGGGTGCATCGCCCGTCCTGCGGTCGATGCGTGCGATCGATTCGGTCATCGATCTGGCCGTGGACGATGCCGGCGTGGTGACCGACATCGACACGCCCGAGGCCCTGGCGCGGGCCGAGGCGCTCTGGCAGGCGCGCGCGGGCGCCTGACCACTCACACTTTTTTCTTAGTTCGTGGCAACGACCGCGCAGAGCACGCGCGGGCCGGAGTTGCCGGCGGGCTGCGTCGTGAAGTCGTCGCGGTCGCGGTGCACCACGAGCGCGCGGCCGCGCACGTTGTTGGCGGCGCCGTCGGTCAGCGAGATCGCGTGGTTCTCGACGCTGAAGCGCGCCACGCCGCTGGCATCGGCGACCAGGCTGGGCAGTTCGCCGGCGTGGCTGCCGGGGGCGGAGAACTTGCCGTGCGTGCCGCCGGCCGGGTTGAAGTGGCCGCCCGAGGCGTTGCCGTTGTTGCCGCAGTCGCCCTTTTCATGGATGTGGAAACCGTGCTCGCTGCCCGGCGCCAGGCCGCGCACCTCGCCGGACACGCGCACGCCGTGGTCGAGTGCGGTGAGCGTCACCGAGCCGCGCGCGGGGTTGGGCGTGACGGCGGCGGTCGGCGTCAGTTCGACCGTGGTGCTCGGCTTGCCGCCCATGCTGCCGCAGGCGGCGAGCACGGCAGTGGCGAGGAGGGCGGTGCCAGTGGCGAGGAGACGGCGATGGATCATTGGTTTTCCTTGTTGATGAGCGGGGTGGAGGGTTGAGAGGACGCGGTGTCCGAAGACCCCGCAACGTATACCGGAGCCGGGACTGTCCCGCAATCGGCGGGTGTCTGAAATGGCGGCTCGGCGGCCAGCGCCACCAGCCGGGCCAGCGCGGCGTCGTGGATCGCGTGGCGCTGCAGCTCGAGCAGGGTCTGGCGCGCGTAGTCGAGCGAACTGCCGTAGCGGCCCACGGCATTCGCGAAGATGTGGCGGTAGCGCTCGTCGCTGAGCTCACCCGTGAAGTTGGGGCTGCGCCGTGACAGCGTGAAGGCCAGCGCGCGCACCGGCCCTTCGGCGGTGCCGCATTGCAGCCACTTGGGGTCGTACACGCCGGTCGGCATCTCGCGCAGCCAGAGGCGCTTCAGCGTCTCCAGGCCCTCGGCCTTCGGCACGCGGAACACCACGCCCCGGCAGCTGCCGCCCGAGAGCAGGCCGAACACCAGGCCCGGCGTCTGCACGCTGCCGCGGTTGACGCGGCTCCACATCTTGAGCGCGCGGTGCCAGCCGTGCACCGAGGCCGCGCGCCGCTCCGCAAAGCCGAACTCGGGCCGCCAGATCAGCGAGCCGTAGCCGAACAGCCAGAGATCGTCGCGTCCGCCCCAGTCGGCGATCGCGCGTTCCAGCATCGGCTGCGGGTCGCGCAGCGGACGGGGCATGGGGTCCAGCCCCGGCGGACCGGGGTCCGGCGCGACGGCTGACACGGGGGTGTCGGGGGTGGCGCCTACAATTTCGTGATCATGGTTCACCGCACCATTATTTACCGCCCCCTTTCCTACGGAGACCGCGCTTCCATGAACAACGACGACAGCCAGCAGAATTTCGCCCTCGGCTTCCTGGTGGCATTGATCATGCTCGTGATCATGTTCGTGATCGGTGTCGCCTTCTGGCATAAGGGCCTGGGCGCGACGGCCGCGCAGGCCAAGCCCGCTGTCGCGGCTTCGGCGCCGGCACCGGGCGGCGCGGTGCAGGTGACCGAAGTCACCGAGACCGTCACCGTGGTGATCCCCGACGGCGCAAGCATCCGCGTGGTCGGCGGCGTGGTGAACTTCTACTTCGCGACCGGCAGCGCCGACCTCGCACCGGGCGCCGCCGAGGCGCTGGCCCTGGTCATCAAGGGCGTCGAGGGTGGCCGCAAGGCGGTGGTTTCGGGCTTCCACGACACCACCGGCGACGCCGCCGTCAACGAGGAACTGGCCAAGAAGCGCGCCCAGATGGTGCGCGAGGTGCTGGCGGGCCTGGGCGTGCCGGCCGAGAAGATCGACCTGCAGAAGCCCGCCGTCACCGCCGGCTCGGGCAACAACGCCGAGGCGCGCCGCGTCGAGGTCCGGCTGGTCGACTGAGCGATCCGGCCTTCCGCATCCCCCCATCAAAAAACCCGGCATGGCCGGGTTTTTTTGTGCCTGCACGCGGCCGGGTGCATGCCTGAGTAATTTCGTATCGTTCTGCGGCCGGATTTCATCGGGGCGTCGCGCTCGAATTGGTACGATGGGCCTCCAGGCCCACAGTCGCGCCGGCGACACGCAGCAAGAGCCAACTTCCCCATGAGCAGCACACACCCCACCGTCCGCGACGTCACCGATCGCATCCGCGCGCGCAGCCGCGACACGCGCAGCACCTACCTCACGCGCCTGGCCGAGATCCGCGCCCGCGACCGCGGCTCCGACCGCATGGGCTGCGCCAACGTGGCGCACGCCGTGGCCGGCATCCCGGCCAACGACAAGTTCAAGGTGGTGGCCGAGCGCGCGCCCAACCTGGGCATCGTCACGGCCTACAACGACATGCTCTCGGCCCACGCGCCGTACCAGGGCTACCCGGACATCATCAAGCACGAGGCCCGCCGCCACGGCGCCACCGCGCAGGTCGCCGGCGGCGTGCCCGCCATGTGCGACGGCGTCACGCAGGGCACGCCCGGCATGGAGCTGAGCCTGTTCAGCCGCGACCTGATCGCCATGAGCACCGCCGTCGCGCTCACGCACGACATGTTCGACGGCGCGCTGATGCTCGGCGTGTGCGACAAGATCGTGCCGGGCCTCCTGATCGGCGCGCTGCACTTCGGCCACCTGCCCACCGTCTTCGTGCCCGCCGGGCCGATGCCCTCGGGCCTGTCGAACACCGCCAAGTCGAAGGTGCGCGAGCAGGCGGCGCAGGGCCTCGTGGGCCGCCAGGGCCTGCTCGAGGCCGAGATGGCCGCCTATCACACGGTCGGCACCTGCACCTTCTACGGCACCGCCAACAGCAACCAGATGCTGCTGGAGGCCATGGGCCTGCACGTGCCCGGCACGGCCTTCATCCAGCCCGGCGACGCCATGCGCGAGACGCTCACGCGCGAAGCCGTGCGCTCGGTGCTCAGCAAGGCCAGCGACACGGCCTTCAACTGCCCGCCCATCGGCGAGATGGTCGACGAGCGCTGCATCGTCAACGCCATGGTCGCGCTGCTGGCCACCGGCGGCTCCACCAACCACCTGATCCACTGGGTGGCCGTGGCGCGCGCTGCCGGCATCCTCATCGACTGGGACGACTTCTCCCAGCTGTCCGACGTGGTGCCGCTGCTCACGCGCGTGTACCCCAACGGCAGCGCCGACGTGAACGAGTTCCAGGCCTGCGGCGGCCCGGGCTTCGTGATCGGCGAGCTGGTCGAGTCCGGCCTCATGCACGCCGACGTGCTCACGGTGCGCGCCGGCGGCATCCGCGAATTCGCCAACATCCCGTCGCTGGCCGGCGAGAACACGCTGCAATGGACGCCCGCTGCGCCGCTGCAGAAAGAAGCCGTCACGCGCCCGGTGGCCAGCCCCTTCAGCGCCACCGGCGGCCTCAAGCTGCTCAGCGGCAACCTGGGACGCAGCGTGATCAAGGTGTCGTCGGTGCCCGACGACCGCCACGTCATCGAAGCGCCAGCCCGTGTGTTCGACTCGCAGGCCGCGCTGCAAAAGGCGTTCACGGCCGGCGAGCTGGAGCGCGACGTGGTCTGCGTGGTGCGCTGGCAGGGCCCGCAGGCCAACGGCATGCCCGAGCTGCACAAGCTCACGCCGCCGCTGTCGGTGCTGCAGGGCAAGGGCTTCCGCGTGGCGCTGGTCACCGACGGCCGCATGAGCGGTGCCTCGGGCAAGATCCCCGCGGCCATCCACGTGTCGCCCGAAGCCGCCGCCGGCGGCCCGCTGGCCAAGGTGCGCGACGGCGACCTGATCCGCCTCGACGCCGTAGCGGGTACGCTTGCCGTGTTGCTGCCCGAAGACGAATGGGCCGCGCGCGAGACCGCAACGCTGTCCGACGCACAACGCATCGCGGACGGGCACGGCCTGGGCCGCGAACTGTTCGCCGGCATGCGCCGCAACGCACTGACCGCCGAAGAGGGCGCCTGCACCTGGATGTGACGGGGACCCACGTGGGCCGCAAGAAACTTTTGGAGCCATGAGATGACAGACAGACTCACCCCCCTCGACGTGATGCGCGACGCACCCGTCATTCCGGTCATCGTGCTGAACGACGTGAAAGACGCCGTGCCCCTGGCGCGCGCGCTGGTCGCAGGCGGCATCCGCATGCTCGAAGTGACGCTGCGCACGCCGCAGGCGCTGCAGTGCATCGAGGCCATCGCCAAGGAAGTGCCCGAGGCTGTCGCCGGCGCGGGCACCATCCGCAGCGCGGCCGACGCACAGGCCTCGGCGCTGGCCGGCGCGAAGTTCGGCGTGAGCCCGGGCTACACGCGCGCGGTCGGCAAGGCCTGCCACGACCTCGGCCTGCCGCTGCTGCCCGGCGTGGCCACCGGCAGCGAGATCATGACGGCGCAAGAAGACGGCTA
>Ga0207709_10000169_pt1 | contig 87123 bp, 79 predicted proteins | sample KBSM34metaG_FD_184397 | JGI IMG/M metagenome (GOLD analysis project Ga0207709, IMG submission 184397) | Miscanthus rhizosphere microbial communities from Kellogg Biological Station, Michigan, USA - KBS M3-4 metaG (SPAdes) (version 2) | ecosystem: Host-associated > Plants > Roots > Rhizosphere >...
ATTTCATCTACTCCAGAATCTTTTTCATAAAATGAGACGAATTGCAGGCGGTATCGGTTGTTTTTACTTCTTCTTTTTTTACAGGATTTTCCTTCTTACATGCAACAAAAAGCAAGGGAAGCAAGCCTAATAAAAGTTTATACATAAATTTTTTTTCACAAAAATAAGATTTAAAAAGAATTGGTGATTAAAAAAATAATTTTATATTTGCAGCTGAAAATCAAGTCTAACCATTAAAAAACAACGAAGCAATGTTCAGAACAAAACAGAATTCTACAGTTGGATTGCCACTTATGGTGGTAAGGCTTCGTGGTTTGGTATACTCATAGAATAACAGTACAATGAAATATCAGAACCCGAAGTCGTAGAGATTTCGGGTTTTTTATTGCGCAATATTTCAAACTCACGTTTCCCCGAAATCTTTTCAGTGTCATTAAGGACAGGATAAAGGAATCTTTATGATTAAAACTTCGTCTTGTTCATCATTGTAAAATTATTCAACTAAAATTTAAGTTGAAAAAAAACAGATGTATTACAAGTTCATCATCATTGATCTTGTATCGATATCTGGTGTCTTAAAATGGAAAATGATAACCTTCTGCTTTCCCGCCTTAGAAGCGTCAGAAGCAGGAAAAGAACAATTAGAAAAGATGTAATAAAGCAGATAAGAAAAAAGTATAAACGTAGTGAAGAGCTTAGGGATATAAAAAGAAATATCCCATGGATTCCTTTAGATAATCCTTATCAAAGGGGATTTGTAAGGTTTTTTGTCGTCAGGGACGATGTAATGAGATCCCAAGACGGAGAGTTTTTCGAAGGAATTCTAAAGAAAATCAATACCTATATGTACTCCGAAAGCCGTCAGTTTCTTAAGAAAAAGAGAAAATTCGGTAAAAGAATATATGTAGAAAAAGAGCAAAAACTGAAACGTATTTCTTCCTGGTCTTGGAATGATCCAAAATTTGGACTCACTGTTCAAGAGCGACAATATTTTCTGAAATACGAAGAATATTGTCCCCATCGGAAATGCAATGAAGTGTACTACGAATTTACTGAGCCATGGAGGTTTATTTTACGTGTAAAGGTCAATATGATTACCCACTATAAACCTGTAGACTTTGAACTGGAAAAAGAATACGCGGAACTGGAATCTTATTTAAGTGATCATACCGTTGCCGGAATTGTTCACAAAACAATGTATGGTAAATCAAATTCATGGCGAACGAAAAAAGAAGACTTACATCTTATCAAAAGCAGGAAATATATAAACTGCAGAATGTCTGCAACAGAGATTGCAGAAAGCTTTATGGACGTATAGGTCCTGTTATTATTTAAAACAAAAACAATGGGAAATTTAAAACTAAAAGGAAAAGATATATTAAAACTGGGCTACCCCAATAATCAAAGCGTTAATGTGGCTTTGGAAGTCATGAAAAGAAATTTTGCAACTAAAAATATCCACCATGTGAAATCTCTTTTAAAGGAAATACTGGTACATCCGGAAAATTTTGAAAAGGATCTGACTTTTGGGCAGATTGCAGAGAGCCTGCTTTCATCCAAAAAAACAGAAAAAAGGATGCTGAATACTCAGCGTGCTTCTTTCCAGATCTTTGGGAGCAATATTTCGGAAGAAGCAAAAAATCAGCTGTATACTGCTTTAAAGCTACCGGTATCGGTTCAGGGAGCTTTGATGCCCGATGCACACAGTGGCTATGGTCTTCCGATCGGGGGAGTTCTTGCCGTGGAAAATGCAGTGATTCCTTACGGAGTTGGGATGGATATCGGCTGTAGGATGAGCCTCAGTATTTTGGATACACCGGTTTCATATCTTAACGGAGCAAGAGATAAATATGAAAAGGCTCTTGCGGAACATACGAAATTTGGGATGTATGAAACTCATAAATCCCATATAGATCACGAAATCTTTGATAGAGATACCTTTGATCATATTCCAATTCTTAGAAGATTAAAAGGCAAAGCCATTATACAAATGGGATCCTCAGGTGGAGGAAATCATTTCGTGGAATTTGGAGAAGTAGAGATTACTGAAGAGGATGAACAGATCGGATTACCGAAAGGAAGATATCTGGGAATTCTCTCTCATAGCGGCTCCAGAGGACTGGGAGCAGAGATTGCCCAGTATTATTCGAGAGTGGCTGTAGAACAGTGCCCGCTGCCAAAAGAAGCCCAGCAATTTGCATGGCTGGATCTTAGTACCCATCTTGGATTGGAATACTGGACGGCTATGAACCTTGCGGGAGACTATGCCTCTGCCTGTCATGATGATATTCACCGAAGATTGGTGAAAGCTGTAGGGGGCAGAGTAAAAGCCAGAATTGAGAACCATCACAACTTTGCCTGGAAGGAAATTCATCATGGGAAAGAAGTGATTGTTCACAGAAAAGGGGCTACTCCAGCCAATGAGAATGAACTGGGAATGATTCCCGGGTCTATGACGGCAAAAGGATTTATTGTTCGTGGAAAAGGAAACCCGGATTCTCTGAACTCTGCATCACATGGGGCAGGAAGAGCGCACTCCAGAGGGGCATGCAGAAGTCTTTTCACTCAAAATGATATTAAAAAGGAACTGAAACTGAAGAACGTTACCTTAATGGGGGGAAATGCTGAAGAAGCTCCAATGGCTTATAAAGATATCAATGAAGTGATGAATGCACAGAGCGGGCTGGTAGATATTTTAGGGACATTTCAACCAAGAATCGTGAGAATGGACCGATAATTAAGCTTATGGTTTGTAGTTAACAGTTGAGAGAGCTTGACTGTTAGCTGTAAACCAACAGCTTTCAATACGTAAACAATGGAAAAATTAATACAAATAACTTCAGGAAGAGGACCTTTAGAATGCCAGTGGGTAGTAGCCAAGGTTCTGAAGACCTTTCTTGAAGAATTAAAACAAAATACAATAGAATACGAAATCATTCATCGTGAAAACGGTGATGAAAACCTGACATTAAAGTCTGTGACCCTGCTTTTAAAAGGAAAAGACCTAAACCTGTTTTTAAAAAACTGGCTGGGAAGTGTTTGCTGGATAGGAAAAAGTACATTCAGGAAACTCAATAAAAGAAGCAATTGGTTTATCGGAATCTTTGAACTTGAAGATGTAAAAATGATTGATTTCAATGAAAAAGATATCCGGTTTCAAACAGCGAGAAGTCAGGGAAGCGGCGGACAAAATGTAAACAAAGTGAATACTGCTGTGCGTGCCACCCATATTCCTACTAGAGAAACCGTGTTTGTACAGGATTCGCGTTCGCAGCTGGAGAATAAAAAACGATCTGTTATCAGACTCAAAGAGAAGGTAATGGAAGTTTATATTCAACAACTGGAAAGAAAGCTGAAAGAAACCTGGTCTCTTCAGATGCAGGTGGAACGTGGAAATCCGGTTCGGACATTTTCAGGAACAGATTTTAAAAAGAATTTTCAGGATAAATCTTTCAAAAAACAAAGAGGTATCTTGAAAAACGAATTGAAGAATTATAAAAATGAGTTTATTTAAAGAATTTAGACTTTAGAAAGTTGAAGTTGATATTCAAAATAGAATACTCTAAAAAAGTGAAATAAAAAAACTAAAAAAGAGGAAAGAAGACTAAAAAGGTCTTCTTTTTTTATTTTAATAATTATTTCTGTGTTTTAATGTGGATAATATATAAATTGCTTCTATAAAAAACATATCAGATGAATAAAAAACTATTTTTAATGCCGATTGCAATGGCAGCTTTCTTATCTTTTGGCCATATTAATGCACAGAATTCTATGGCAATCATTCAGGATTATTACAAAAAAAATGGAGCACTTACCCAAAGAAGTAATGCCAATGATAAGACGGGAGTTATTATTTTAAACGAAGACTTATCTCAAAGTCTTGGTGTAAATATTGTCAATGTACAACAAGCCTATGATGGGCTCAGGGTCTTTAATGCCTTAGGAAAAGTCCTTATTAAAGAAGGGAAAATTATCTCTGAAAAGAATGAATTTAAGAGAAATATTGTAGTTTCTAATCAGAAGAAAGGTCAGGAGAAATTTCCGGAAGACCTTCTTAGGCAGAAATTAGCAATAAGTGAAATTTCTAGAGTAGACTATTTACCCAATGTATATTTTGAGAAAAACGGAGTTTGCATTCTTGCAAAAGAAATGTTTGTAGCAGATAAAAACTCGCCTGATGTGTGGCACGTAATTGCTGATGCAAACAATGGTGAGATCTTCCAGAAAAGTAATGCAACATTAAGCTGCAATTTTGAAAGCGATTCCCATACTCATACATTCAATAAGTCTGAAAAGATAATCGATGATAATTCCAAAGAGAATAATCAGAATAAAACAACTAATCTGCTTGTACCTGGGAACGCATCTTACAATATTTTTGCACTACCTATTGAAGCGCCTACATTTGGTTCCCGATCGATTGTTAACAATCCTTGGGATCTATCACTTTCTCCTGAAGGATGGCATTCTGATGGAACAAATAATTACACCAATACAAGAGGAAATAACGTATATACCTATTCGGATCAGGATAATGCTAATGTTCCCGGTTATTCACCGGATGGAGGAAGCTCCCGTAATTTTGATTTTCCTTTTGCAGACGGAAGATATGACAATCCGTTTGCGTATAGAGATGCCTCCATTACGAATTTATTTTATATGAATAACAAAATGCATGATATCTTCTACAAATTCGGATTTACAGAGACTGCAAGAAATTTTCAGACCAATAATTTTGGTAAAGGAGGGTTGCAAGGAGATGCTGTTAATGCTGAAGCATTTGATGGTAGTGGACTTAGCAATGCTAATTTTTATTCGGGCGCTGAAGCTGTTATTGGCACTCAGACATATATTTTCGCTCCAAGAATGCAAATGTATCTCTATAATAGAGCCCAAACTGTAGATGATCCGATCGATAGATTTAAATATAATTCACCTGCGACGATGGTGAATAGACCTAAAGTAATGACGGGAGGCGCAGCTTTTGGAACACAATTGTTTAATGGACAGCCTGTAACAGGTAATTTAGTTCTTGCTACACCGGATGAAGCGTGCGCAACATTAACGGCAGGAAGTATGATAGGAAAAATAGGCGTTGCAAAAAGGGGGACTTGTAGTTTCGCTACTAAGACCAAAAATATGCAGAATGCAGGAGCTATTGGAGCTATTATTTATGATCCCGTTAATAGTGATCCTATGCAGGCTATGGGGAGAGATAATACTGTCTCTGGAGTTACAATTCCAGCCATTATGATTGGGAAATCTGAAGGAGACTATATTGCTAGTCAGATTACAGGCGGAACAACAATTAATGTCACTTTAAAATATGATTTTAATGGCTTTAAACATTCCAGTTTTGATAACGGTATTATTGCCCATGAATACGGGCATGGGATTTCAAATAGATTAACGGGGCAAGGATATGGATGTCTTGATGAGGATGCTTCCAAAGAGCAAATGGGTGAAGGATGGTCAGATTATTTTGCTTTAATGATAACAACAAGACCAGGAGATACATTTTCTTTAGCTAGAGGAATGGGAACATATCCTTATGGGCAACCAACAACGGCAGTAGGTATCAGGCCTGCAAAATATTCTCCGGATTTTTCAGTAAATAACTATACTTATGCAAAAACAAATACAGCAGTTGTTCCGCATGGTATGGGATTTATCTGGACAACTATGCTATGGGATCTTACATGGAAGTATATTGAAAAATATGGCTATAATAGTGATGTGATGGCAAGTCCGACTTCAGGAAATGCCAGAGCATTACAAATTGTAATGGACGCAATTAAACTTCAGGCTTGTAATCCTTCTTTTATTGAAGGAAGGGATGCTATTCTTCAGGCTGATGCTGTTAAAAATGCCGGTGCAGATAAATGTATGATCTGGAATGTATTTGCTAAAAGAGGTTTAGGGGTTAATGCTTCAGCAGGAGTTAAATCTGTAGCGAATGATCAGGTGGAAGATTTAACAGTACCTCAGGAGTGTAATTCTGCTTTATCGACGCAGGATGTTAAAACAGCAGACCAAAAATTCATTATTTTCCCTAACCCTACATATGATGAGTTTTTTGTAGGAAACATAGATAAATCCAACAAACAAGTTAAAATTACAATGTTTGATATGTCCGGAAAATTAGTGTTCTTCGATTCCAGGGAATCGACATCCAAAAAAGCAATTTCTACAAAAGATTTGCAGAAAGGAGTTTATATGGTTCATATCCGACAGGGAGATAAAGTACAGGTTGAAAAGCTTATTGTAAGATAAGTCTTTGCTTAAAGAATTCATAAAAAAAATAAGCTTCCAATTGGAAGCTTATTTTTTATTTACAGAGATCAGATAGTCATACACCATTTGATGCTGGTCATCAGTCAGTTTAGCCTTTGGAGCCATTCTGCTTAAAGTGTTGATCCATCCCTTGTCGTCATGCTTGGTAGGTTCTGGCAGCTTATGACATTTTGCACAGGAGTTTTCAAAAATGGTTTTTCCCTGTGCCAACTGCTCAGATGAGGTATACTTTGGCCCTGTTACAGCCACACTTTTTGGTCCGCAGGATACCAGAAATGCTGATGCTGCGATGCCGGTTAAGATAAGTTTTTTCATAAAGCTATTGGGATTTGGTGTTATTTTTTCATAGAAATGATATAATCATAAACCCATTGGTGCTGATCATCGTTTAATTTTGCTTTTGGAGCCATAGAATTCATAATTCCTACCCATTGTACAGGATTGTGAGAGGTAGGATCAGGTAATTTATGACACTTTGCACATGAATTTTCAAAAATTGTTTTTCCCTGAGCAATTTGTTCTGCCGTTGAGGTTGAAGATCCCACAGCAGATGTAGATGCTTTTGGTGTACAGGAAACCAATAAAATGAAAGTAAATGACGCTACAGCGATGAGTTTTTTCATGTTTCTTATTTTGATAGATAACAAATGTAACAAATTCTCTAAGCCATTGATACACGGCGTTGTAGTTTTAATTTAGAAGAAATAAAAATTAAAAACATATTAGGAAATAGATTTTGCTCAAATGGTCACCCATATCTGGTTCATCATTCCCCATTAATTATTGGTCATTCCCATTTAATTAATTATTTTTGAACCAATGAAATTTTCTACAGAAGACTTAATAGAAGGAATACAATCAGGAAACAAGCGCCTGATTGCAAAAGCTATTACATTGGTTGAAAGTAAAAAGGCAGAGCACAGGGTGCAGGCAGAAGAACTTCTGAAAAAAATAATGCCCCTTACAGGAAAATCTGTCAGAGTAGGTGTTACAGGAGTACCCGGTGCAGGGAAATCTACTTTCATTGAAAATTTCGGAAGACTGGCTATTGCCCAGGGTCAAAAAGTTGCTGTTTTAGCCATTGATCCCAGCTCTTCTATCAATAAAGGAAGTATTTTGGGAGATAAAACCAGGATGGAAGAACTTGCCAAGGAAGAAAATGCTTTCATTCGCCCCTCCCCAAGTTCTGGGTTCTTAGGAGGAGTTGCCAATACAACTTTTGAAACCATGATGATCTGCGAAGCTGCAGGTTATGATTATATACTCATTGAAACTGTTGGAGTAGGACAGTCGGAAGTATTGGTTGCAGATATTACAGATGTTTTTTTATTTCTTAAAATTATCGGCGGCGGAGATGAACTTCAGGGAATAAAACGTGGAATCATGGAAATGGTAGATCTAATCTTTATCAATAAAGTAGATCAGGATAATTTTCAGAAAGCCAAAAACACAAGATTAGAATTAAAAAGAGCTTTAGATTTTATTCCTCCTAAAGAAAAAGGATGGAAAATCCCGGTTTTATTGGGATCTGCCTTACATAATGAAGGCTTGAAAGAAATATATGATACGATTACTGAATTTATTGAGCTGAAGAAAAAAAGTGGTCGGTTTGAAGAAATCCGAATTCTACAGGCCGAAAAAAGGTTTGAATATTGGGTTCAGGAATATATTCTAGCCTTGATGAAAAAAAGTGAATCCGTGGAAGAAGCTTATTTGATGCACAAAAAAAATGCTTCAGAGATGGTTTCAAGCCCAAGCACTGAAGCAAAATTATTTGTTGAAATGTTTCTATCTAAATCTAAAGAAAATAAGGATTAGTTTTCCTTATCTTTTTTTATTTCAGTTTTTCCAATATATCCATCATAGGTAATAGGCTGTCTGTCACTACTTCCTATTGAAACAAATGCTTTACCATTTTTGAAGATCTCAATATTGATGTCACTAACGTTACTTACATCATTAGGCCTGATCTTGAGAACCCATTTTCCTTTTTTAGTTTGTGATTTATTTATGGTAAAATCTTTTGATGTAAATCTGTAGCTATTCTGATCGGGATTTCCGTAATTAGGGCTAAATGCTCTTCCAAAATAAGGAAGAACGACAACCATATTATTTTTACTGAGATCAATCGTGTAATCCCCATTCAGATTCAGTACTCTTGTAGCTGTGGAATTCGGCATTGAATTCATCACGTTGATCACATCATAGTTTGTAGGATTTGCCCTTTGTGCATAGAATGTAAACTCCTGTGAATCCACTAAAGTTTCTACTGTTTTTGGATCTACTGAACCTTGAGAAGCGCAGTTCTGAAAAAAGAACAACAATCCAAAAGCAAATAAGAAAGAAATAAACTTTTTCATGATCGAATTAAATTATTAATTTTAAATAGCAAAATGTATGCAAATATATTTTTTTCATACTGTTTTGGAATAAAAATTGTTAAGGTTGAATTATTAACACTCAAACTATGAAAGTTACACATCTATTTGGAATAGGAGCTATTGCTCTGTCGGCTGTTGCCTGTACTACGAACCCGATTACCGGGAGATCATCGTTACAGTTGGCCAACAACTCGGAAATTTTAACAATGTCTGCGCAGGAATACAGAACGACATTGTCTAAAGGTAAAGTGATTACCGGTACGGCAGATGCAAAGAGAGTGGCAAATGTTGGAAGTAGAATTAAAAACGCAGCAGAAAGATATTATCAGAGCATTGGAAGATCGGCAGATCTTTCCAGCTACAACTGGGAATTTAATCTTTTACAGAGTAGTGAGTTGAATGCATGGTGTATGCCAGGAGGTAAAGTAGCTGTTTATACAGGGATTTTGCCGGTAACGAAAGATGATAACGGACTTGCTGTAGTAATGGGACATGAAGTTTCCCATGCATTGGCAGGACACGGAAATGAAAGAATTTCTCAGGCTATGGTAGCACAATACGGAGGAGCTATTTTGGGAGGAACTATTTCAAATGCACAATGGGCAGGTGTTTTTCAAAAGGTATATCCTATCGGATCTCAGGTTGCTTTATTGAAATACGGAAGAGGACAAGAGTCTGAAGCCGATGAAATGGGACTTTATCTGATGTCTATGGCAGGATATGATCCTAGAGCTGCGATTCCTTTCTGGAATAGAATGGAAGCTGCATCTTCAGGAAACAGACAGCCGGAATTCCTGTCTACCCACCCGAATCCGGAAACCAGAATTTCAGATATTAATAAGGACCTTCCTAAAGCTTTAGAATATTATAAGGCTGCTGGCGGGAAAATATAATCGTATAGAATTTTAATCTTGAGTAAGCCTTATTAAATTTTTAGTAAATTTGGTAAGGCTTTTTTAATTAACCACCTAAACACAATATTATGAAGAGTTTATCAATTACCGGACTTATACTGTTAGCTGTTTCCGCTTTACTTTTTTATTTAACTACTGATTTTGCTGTAGAGCAGATTAAAATTTCTCATATTATGGGGATGATGGCAGGAGTAGGAATAGGATTAATTATTGGAGGAATGGTAGGCTATGTAAGTAAAGGAAGTGCTATAAAGGCAGAACAAAAGAAAAAAGAATTCAAGCAGTTGCAAAAGGATAAAGAAGACCTTGAAAAACAGGCTGCTGAGATTGCTAAAAGACAGGCAGAGCTTGAAGAAAGTCAAAATAAAAATCCTCAAATATAAAATTTGAGGATTTAAAGTTGTTATTTTCGATAGTTGATTAAAACTTATATCCTAAACCTACCATAAATAAGTTAGGTCTGTTGTCATATCTGATCTCAGATCCTGAAACTTTATTGATAAAGTTTCTTTCATCCTTACTGAATGCTCCTTCATACCTTGCATTGACAATCAGCTTCTTAATTTCAAGCTGTGCTCCAAACTGGTATCCTACTGTAAAATCGTTTTTGGAATTTTCTTTGAAGTCATTGTAAGTATTATCCTTGCTCAAATTGAAGCTTCCTACAGGACCTACAAATACGCCCAACATATTTCCTAAAAGATTATACCCTAAAAGAACCGGAACGTCTATACGGTTACTTTTTACATCAAAAGTTGTATTCTCTGTCGTGAACTCATTTTTGAAGTGAGTATAATAGATTTCAGGCATTACAAATAATGAAGTAGGAAGACCTACTTTTAGGGAAAGCCCCACATTGAAACCTACATTATTTTTTCCTGTTCCTTCAATAGCATCATTCACAGTTCCTTTGATGTTTGACCATGAAGGAGAACCTGTAGGAAATATTAAATTGGCTTTACCTGCCAGTGAGATCTGTGCTGAAGCCCACATTGAAAACCCTATTAATGCTATACTAAGTGCCTTTTTCATTATCGTCTATTTTTGTATTTGTATTTTCAATTGTTTTATTATTTTCAAGCAAATATTCTCGCAGCTCTTTAAACAGTTCTGAAGAATAAACGAAATCGATCAGATTTTTATTGCCCGCAGTGATCAGGATATCTTTATTTCCTTCCCACTCTTTGATTCCTAATCTCAGATATACAATTTTCTCACCAATCGTCATTACAGAGTTCATATCGTGTGTATTGATGATCGTAGTCGTATTATATTCCTTGGTGATTTCATAGAGAAGATCATCAATGATTTTGGAAGTATATGGATCTAACCCTGAATTGGGTTCGTCACAGAATAAATATTTAGGATTGTTTACAATGGCTCTTGCAATGGCTACCCTTTTCTGCATTCCCCCAGAGATTTCAGATGGATATTTTTTATCAGCTTTGTCAAGGTGAACTCTGCCTATTACCTCAAAAACCCTTTTCTTTTTCTCTCTATAGGTAAGGTTGGTAAACATATCCAGTGGGAACATAATATTTTCTTCCACTGTTAAAGAATCAAATAGCGCACTTCCCTGGAATACCGTTCCAATTTCTGAACGAAGATGTTGTTTTTCGTCTCTTGTCATTGTATTGACATTCCTTCCGTCGAATAAGATTTCTCCGGATGAGGGCATATAAACATTCAATAGACTTTTAAGAAAAACCGTTTTCCCGGAACCACTTTGTCCAATGATCAGATTTACCTTTCCTTTATCAAATGAAGTTGAAATTCCCTTAAGTACTTCAACATCTCCAAAACTTTTCTTAAGATCTTTTACCTCAATCATTAGCTTAATATTAATTGGGTTAAAATTAATTCCGAAATGATAATGAATACCATTGTCCATACCACAGCCTGCGTGCTGGCTCTACCAACTTCCAGAGATCCGCCTTTTACATTATATCCGAAATAAGAAGGAACGGTAGCAATGATGAAAGCAAAAACGATAGTTTTGCTAAATGCATAATATATAAAGAGATTAGGCATATACATTTGAATCCCTACAATATAATCGTTTTCTGTCCAGTTTCCTGTTAAGATCCCTGCAATATATCCGCCGCCGATACCAAATACGATACTGATGGCGATAAGAAGAGGGTTAAAAAGCATACAGGCAATAATTTTAGGAAAAATCAAAAAATTAGGTGAGTTAACTCCCATAATGTCTAGTGCATCTATCTGCTCGGAAACTCTCATTGTTCCAATACTGGAAGCAATATAAGAGCCTACTTTACCGGCCAGAATTAAACTGATAATTGTAGGAGCAAACTCTAAGACAAGTACTGCTTTTGTGGCATATCCTACAAATGAAGGAGGAATAGGAAACGAGGATGCATCAAAATTGTTGAACATCTGAATGGCAACTACTGCCCCTACGAATATAGAAGTGAAGATAACAAGGCCAAAAGAATTGACCCCTAAATCATTAATTTCTCTCATGAACAGCTTCCAGAAAACCTTCATTTTCTGAGGTTTCTGTAGGGATTTTCCCAGTAGAATCATGTATTCCCCTACTGCTGTGAAAAACTTTTTTAACATAGCGCTAAATTAGACTTTTTTATTGAATTGGGCTAAGGTTGATACCAAGACAGGAACCCAGATAAGTGTTAAAATTGAATTTTTTTTCTATTGCTTTACACCTTATTTTGCGTTTTTATCTCCACCTATAACCAATAAAACTGTTTTTAAAATAATAACCATATCCAATACGAAACTCCAGTTTCTTACATAGAAGGCATCTGCCAGAACCCGCTTTTTCATTTCTACTTCCACATCTCCAAAATCACCCCGCAAACCGCTTACCTGTGCAAGACCAGTAATCCCGGGATTGACCATACTTCTTAAGCTATATCTTCCGATTTTCGGCTTATAATAATTATCTACGGCCAGCATATGAGGGCGTGGGCCTACGACAGACATTTCTCCTTTCAGTACATTGATAAACTGAGGAAGTTCATCCATACTGGTTTTTCTCAGAAACTTCCCGACTTTCGTAATTCTTGAATCATTTTCCCTGGTTGTACTGGTAGCAGATTCATCATTGGGAACCATGGTTCTGAACTTTAAACAGTTGAAGACTTCTTCGTGGAAGCCATACCTCTTTTGCAGGAAGAAAACCGGCCCTTTAGAGCTGGCTTTAATTAAAACAGCAATAATAGGGAATGCCCAGGAGCAGATGAAAACTAATATTATAATGGAAAAAACAATATCAAAAGTTCTTTTCACCAGAAAATTAGAGTAATAATCTAATGGATATCTTGCCTGGTTAAGAACGGGTTGGGTCTGGATATATCCGAGATCATAAAGGAAAAAATCACTTTGTGTTATACTCGGAATTAGCGAGATATGCACCTTATGATCTTCTGCCAGCTTAAAAATTTTTGTTTCCGTATTTTCGTTAAATGAATTTTCTGTGGATAAAAATAGGGTATGTATCCCATTTTTTTTCCAAAAACCAACTAATTCATCCGTATTTATATCTGCATATTCATATTCAAATATCCGGTATCCATAATCTTTTCTGGCTTCAAAAATATTTTTAAGGATTCCCGTAGAATCGTTATTTCCCAGAAACATTACATTCCTATAATTGATCCCCAGTGAACGGAAATACTTGATGGTAAAATAAATGATAGATTTTGCCAGAAAAATAAAAGCCAAAAGGTAAAACGAAAGCCAGTAAATATCAGAATTGAAAAAAACATTTTTACTTACTTTTCCAATAAGCAGAACTCCCAGTATAAAAAAGAGGAAATGGATAAAAAGGCGTTCAAGGAAAAGGGTATAGGTCAGATTCCTTGGAATATTGTAAATTTTTGTCCTACCACTTAAAAGTACCCAGAACAAAAATAACAAAATCAAAGAAAAAATATTTTGATACCAGGTTTCCTTATGGTATTTTAAACTTTCGTTTCTGCTTATAAAAAAAAATATGAAGATAGATGCAATAACCATTAGGTCAAGCAAAATAATAATCGATTTCAGGTATCTAGAGTATCGAATTCTCTGCATCTATCAGTTTTTAAAAAATACGACTAGCTAATTTACGTATTTTTATGGGATATTCAGGTATTTATGGGTCTGAACAGAGGCCTGCCATTCCGGATGTTCCAGAATGAAATCCGTAATCTTTGGATACATGTCATTTCTCTTACTCCATTCGCTTTGAAGGTATAGCCTACACTTGTCAGAAACTTTTGCAGCCTGTTCTTCAGCAAATTTAAAGTCGTTGTTATTGAAAATGATGACTTTAAGCTCATGAGCCTTTTGATAAATCTCTTCTTTTGGTAATCCTGTTTTCTTCGGGGAAAGAGTGATCCAGTCCAGATGTCCACTCATAGGATATGCTCCAGAAGTTTCAATATGAATAGTACATCCTAATTCTTTTAATTTAGAGGTAAGAATCTCTAAGTTCCACATAAGGGGTTCTCCTCCTGTCAGAACAACAGTTTTACAATGTTTAGCTGCTGTTTCAGCAATCTCTGTAGCATTCATCAAAGGATGAAGTTCAGGATCCCAGCTTTCTTTTACATCACACCAGTGACATCCTACATCACAACCTCCCAATCTGATGAAATAGGCGGCTTTTCCCGTATGGGCTCCTTCTCCCTGTAAAGTGTAAAAATGCTCCATTACAGGGAGCATTTTACCTTCTTTTAATAAAATATCTTCTTCTTTGTTCATTTTTAAAATTAGTCGTTATAGACCGAAGTTTTATAAGCAATGATGGTGTTTTTCATTAACATTGCTCTTGTCATAGGGCCTACTCCTCCAGGTACCGGAGTGATCCAGCTTGCTTTAGCTGCACAGCTGTCAAAATCTACATCACCTGCCAGATAATATCCTTTTGGAGAATCATCATCTACTCTTGTAATTCCTACGTCAACAATCACAGCACCCTCTTTGATCATTTCTCCTTTTAAGAAATGAGGATCTCCTAAAGCGGTAATTACAATGTCTGCTTTTTTAGTATATTCTTCAATATCTTTAGTGTAAGAGTGGGTAAGGGTAACCGTAGAATTTCCAGGGAAATCTTTTCTTCCCATAAGAATACTCATTGGTCTTCCTACAATTTTACTTCTTCCGATAATTACACAGTCTTTTCCTTTAGTTTCAATGTTGTATCTCTCCAGTAAAGTTAAGATACCAAAAGGGGTAGCCGGTAAGAAAGTATCCATTTCCAAAGCCATCTTTCCAAAGTTTTCAGGGTGGAATCCATCCACATCTTTTCTTGGGTCGATTGCATTGATAATTTTTTCCTGATCCACCTGATCTGGTAAAGGTAGCTGAACGATAAATCCGTCTACTGCTTTAGATTTGTTCAGTTCGTCAATTTTTTCCAGCAATTCAGATTCAGAAACCGTACTTGGAAATTTAACCAAGCTGGATTGAAATCCTACTTCTTCACAGTCTTTTACTTTAGCATTCACATAAGCCTTGCTTGCCCCGTTGTTTCCAACAAGAATTGCCACTAAGTGGGGTGCTCTTCTTTTGCTTTCAAGGATCTTATCTACTTCAACCTTGATCTCTGCTTTTATTTCTTTGGATACTTTAAGTCCGTCAAGAATTTCTGCCATTTTTACTTTTTTTACTTTTATTTAGATTTTATTGAATACAATGATATCCTGAAATTCACCAGCCTCTTCTTTCTCTACATGATTTCTCCGGAATCTTCTTTTTTATAGACTATTTATTTTCTTTATAATAATTAATCAATCCGTTGGTAGAGCTGTCATGTGAATCTATGGGCTCATTGTTCTCCAGTTCCGGAAGGATTTTATTAGCTAACACTTTACCTAATTCCACTCCAAACTGATCGAAGCTGAAAATATTCCAGATCACCCCCTGAACAAAAATTTTATGCTCATACATGGCAATAAGCTGTCCTAGTGAAAATGGGGTTAGCTCTTTGAATATCATTGAGTTAGTGGGTGTGTTTCCATGGAAAACCTTAAAGTTCAACAGTCGATCTATTTCCTCATCGGATTTCCCGGCATTGATAAGCTCTTGTTCTACTTCTTCTTCAGTTTTACCAAAAGCAAGGGCTTCTGTTTGTGCGAAGAAGTTAGCCAGCAATTTTTCCTGGTGATCAGATACCTCGTTAGCGCTTTTTGCATAAGCTATAAAGTCTGCCGGAATCAATTCGGTACCCTGGTGGATCAGTTGGTAAAATGCATGCTGTCCGTTTGTTCCCGGTTCTCCCCAGATAATTGGTCCGGTTTCATATTCTACAAATTCTCCGTTTCTGTCTACGCATTTTCCATTGCTTTCCATGTCTCCCTGTTGAAGATAAGCTGCAAACCTGTCTAAATACTGAGAGTATGGCAGAATAGCGTAGCTGGTCGCCGCATAAAAATTACGGTACCAGATTCCTAAAAGTCCCATTAAAACCGGAACGTTTTCGGAGAAGTCTGCAGTTTGGAAGTGTTGGTCGGTATCAAAAGCACCTCTTAACAGCTGTTCGAAATTTTCATATCCTACAGCAAGAACAATGCTTAATCCGATAGCACTCCAAAGTGAATATCTTCCGCCTACCCAATCCCAGAATTCAAAAATATTTTCTTCTGCAATTCCGAATTTTTTAACTTCCTCAATGTTGGTAGATAAGGCTACAAAGTGTTTTGCTACATCTTCCTGTTTTCCAGCTTTCAGGAACCAGTCTTTTGCTGAGTTCGCATTCGTCATTGTTTCCTGGGTCGTAAAGGTCTTGGAAGCAATGATGAATAAAGTGGTTTCAGGGTTTAATTTCTTAACTACCTCTGCGATATGATTGCCATCTACATTGGATACAAAATGAACATCCAGTCTGGTTTTAAAATGCTTTAAAGCAGAACATACCATGACCGGTCCTAAATCTGAACCTCCAATACCTATATTCACGACATCTGTGATCTCTTTTCCACTGAAACCTTTGTGTTCTCCCGATATGATTTTTTCGGAGAAGGCTTTCATGTGATCAAGAACTCTTTTGATCTGTGGTTTGATATTTTCACCGTCTACAAGAATTTCGCGGTCAGAAAAATCTCTTAACGCGGTATGCAATACTGCTCTTCCTTCTGTCTCGTTGATTTTATCACCAGAGAACATTTTTGAAATGGCTTCTTTCAACTGGCATTCTTCGGCCAGTTGTAACAGAAGTTCTTTTGTTCTCGAATCAATTAAGTTTTTAGAATAATCAAAAAGATAATTGTCCTTTTGTAAAGAAAATTCTGAAAAACGATTCGGATTATACTGGAAAAGGCTTCTCAGGTCAAAATCGTTTCCTGCAAAATGTTCGTCAAGAGCTTTCCAGCTGTTAGTTTGTATAGGATTTATTTTTGATAGCATATTTTTCGGGAATTAGAGTTCAGAGAATAAACATTTTTAAAAATTCATAAGACTTTATTTCTGATCTGCAAATTTAAGGAAAAATAAAACCTCAAATAAATTTGAAGATGATAAATAACATTTTTTTAAAGAACAAAGCCTCAGATAGGATCCGAGGCTTTGTTTTTTTTACTGATTAAAAGGTTGGGTTTATATTATTCATCCATTTCATTCAGGATATTTTCCAGCTGATTGGCATTGCGTCCATAGATATATTTTGTCCATAGAACAATACTTACTACAATAGAAAGTGTTCCCAATAATACGGCTATTATCAAAGCTTGCTGATAGGAATTGGTAAGTTCAGACAAGGTTTTCCCCTTTTTTTCCAAAAGATTATAGATCTCCAGGCCAATGGTGATAAGAAAATGAGGGAGTAACAAAAACCCGAAAGACTGGTATCTTTCCATATTCAATCTCAGCTCATGGTATATCTTCCAAAGGCTGTTTTTAGTATTGCCTGTATACAGTTCAGTTTGTTTATAAAACTTATAAAATCCATAAAGGTAATAAGAGGATATAACAACCATCATCGTATAAGATATATAGTAGATGATGTATTGCGAAGATGGGAATCCCAGTTGAAGAGGGAAAAAACCAATAAGGATGATGGCAACCACCTGCATTGGGAATTCCTTTTTCATGTTTTTCTGGATTTTTGAAATAGGATGTTTGCTTTCTTTTAGCTTTTCTATAGTATCTGGAATTTGGACGTTATGGTCTTCATTATTCCATTGTTCTTTTAATTGATCAAAATTCATAACCTGATTTTTTTATGATTTGCTGTATTTTTTCTTTTGTTCTGTTAAGTTTTACGCGGGCATTGCCTTCGCTGAGTCCCAGATTGCTTCCGATTTCCTTATGAGACATCCCCTCCATGAAATAAAATATGACGGCTTTTTCCAACGAATTGAGTTCCTGTACGGCGCTGTAAAAAATTTCCAGCTGCCTATCTTTTGCCGGGTTGTAGTCTTCCTGCGCTACTTCAAAATGATGAGAAGGGTCTGTATGGGTATTGGTTCTCTGTTTTTCTTTTTTTAAATAAGTAATGGAAGTATTGATGGCGACACGGTACATCCATGTTGAGAATTCACTGTTTCCTTTAAAGTTTTGGTAAGATTTCCATAGCTGGATAAGAATTTCCTGCTGCAGGTCTTCCCGGTCCTCAGTGGAATCTGCGTAGATCCGTGAGGCTTTGTACAAAATACCCTTGTGCTGGTTGACAAGCTTTAAAAAAGCTGTTTCAGTTGGATTACTCACAATAGTTTCATGGTTTGGTTATGATTATAAACTTGATACAGGCTTTACAGTATAACCTTTTGACTGCAGAAGAGGGATGATACCATTTTCACCCATAAGATGAGATCCGCCCACGGCAAATAAAGAACTTTGGTTTTTCATTATTTCAGGCATTGCTTTTACCCAGTTTTGATTTCTGTTGGTGAGCATTACTTTTTCCTGTTGGGTATTCATAAATCTTTCATCCTTAAAAAGACTATAAAGTAAGTGGATATTTTCATTTTTAAAAGCTTCTATCATCTGTTTAAAAAGGATTTCATATTCCTTACCCATTTTTAATTGGGTGATTGTACTTCTCAGATTATAAGCTTCATTAATGCTCTTCATCTGATCCTCTACCTTTTCAAGACCTTTGATCGTTTTTTTATCTTTTATTGCTTTCTGGAGAAGTTCCATTTCATAGAGCTTTATTTCAGTCTGGGGACATGGTATTGCTTTAGTGGAAAGTAGAGCATAAAGTGCTTGTGGACTTGAGGAGTCTATACTTTTTAGATCTGTCCCATAATCAGCCAGAATTGTATTCAGTTCTTTGGCTTCATTCGGAGAAAGCTGTTCTGATATTTTTTTATCTGTCTGATACATTTTTTGTAGTGATTTTATTTCAGCAGGATCTGTATAATTGATCTCCATGACAAAATTGTCAGACTTCTCAAGAGCTTTCAATACCTTGGGTTTTATTTCAAAATCTTTACTGCATAAGATATGAAAAGTTCCGGTAATATAAGAAGGTTTGGAGAGACCATTCCCGGATACTTCCCATAGCAGGCTGTTGTCATTGCTGGGAGTTGATTTCTGTGCTTTTGTGGTCATCGTATTCATTGATAATAATGCTGCGAATCCAAGTTTTACTAAATTTTTCATATTATTAATTTTTTTTGATTTCTTATTCTTTAAACAGTAGGTAAATGTGGTGCTGCAATCGTTACAGTTTTTTTTGAAAAAAAATAAAAACCTCCTTAAAAAAGGAGGTTGTAAAATCTAAAATTATGATGATAACCAATTGGTTAGGTGTTTTTTTTATTCCGATATTTTTGACTGCTCATGCTTTGCTGTTTTTCTTTTTCTGAAAAAATAAATACCTATACCTGCAATGAGTAAGAGAGGCCAAATATTGATAAGCGCTACTATAATATTCTGAATCAGATAAAATCCATATACAAAACCTTCTTTCACCTGGTATATAAAATTGAATTTATATTTATTGTCAATACTGTTAGTATTGGTAATGGCGATTTCTGCAATGCGTAATTTGGGTTCTTTGATGTAGATATCAACGGTACTGTACTTCAGATTATCAGTTGTATCCATACTGGTCAGCTTTTGGATATTTCCCTCTGCCATGTTTTCATCATCAAGCTTTACTTTATCCTTATCTGTTTTCAGTTGGCCGATGTTTTCAGATGTTTTTTGGTTTCTCTTACCTTCCATTTCTGCATATTTAATGCTGGCTGTGATATCTTCCGCGTTAACAGATCTGGAATTAAGGAATAGTTTATTGTTATTAACCAAGGTCAGAAGCTCGCCTAGTTTTTCCGTGGGAACACGTACCTGCATCGTATTTTCTGTCTGATATTTTTTAATCAGCATCGCTTCTTCATTAGAGGTATTATAAGTGTTTTCCGAAACGATATTACTTTGAAGATTACTTTTAACTACAAATCCACCAAGATCCTGAACTGATTTTTCGATAGAGAGGGTTGTATTATAAACATCTTTTACCTCCATATTAATATCCGCAGTTTTGATGAACTGCTTGTCTTTTACTTTCATCGTAGCCACTGATGAGATGCTGTCTGATACAATGGTTGCTGTTGAATCTGCACTGGCATAGGCTTCAAGCTCTGTAGAAGCTACTTCTCCTTTTTTACATGAAGAGATTCCTAACAAAAGAACTGCAGATAGCGATAGTGTAATGTAAGTAGTTTTCATAGTGTGGGGTTTAATGTTTTGTTTAGGTCAAAGTTGGGGCAGGATCTTTTGTAATGCTTGAAAAACTGAAGTAAAAGACTTGTAAAGAAAATATTCTGTTGTAATATATTGAATTTAAGTGTTTTGTAAAACTGGCCCAATGAGTGTTGTTTTTTTTCGGAGTAATTTTTGCTTATCTTTTACAAACCAAACCCACAAATAATCATTATGTCAAATACCTTTTCTAAAATAAGAAACGCGATAGGACTATTCACGTCTATAGATTTTGATCAATTGAGTACAATCTCTAAAAAAGTGGACTTACCAAAACTGATGCAAAATTTTTCAAAACTGGATGATAAACAGCTTACAGGGCTTATGAAAATGCTGGATTCGGATAAGAAAAAGAAAGAGCTTCCACCTATTGACGGTGATTTTTATGATATCTACCACACCTTAACTCCTGAGCAGCGGGAAATACAGCTTAAAGTAAGAGCTTTTATGGAAAAAGAAGTGAAGCCTTTGGTGAACCATTATTGGTTGAGAGACGAATTTCCTTTTGAACTGATTCCTAAATTTCAGAAACTCGATATCTGTGGTGTTACCTATGAAGGATACGGTTGTCCGGGAATGCCTTTTTTGATGGAAGGTGTTATTGCTATGGAAATGGCTAGAGTAGATGCATCAATTGCCACCTTTTTTGGAGTGCAGTCCGGGCTGGCTATGGGTTCTATTTACATTTGCGGTTCAGAAGAGCAAAAACAGAAATGGCTTCCCCAAATGCAGAAATTTGAAAAGATAGGAGCTTTCGGACTTACAGAGCCCGAAGTGGGATCCGGAGCTGCAGGAGGTCTTACCGTGACATGCAGAAAAACAGATGAGGGCTGGATTCTTAACGGACAGAAAAAATGGATTGGAAATGCAACATTTGCAGATATTATCATTATCTGGGCAAGAGATTTGGATAGCGGAGAAGTAAAAGGCTTTATTGTAGAAAAAGACAATCCCGGATTCTCTGTAGAAAAAATCAAAGGGAAAATGGCCTTAAGAATTGTTCAGAATGGCCTTATTACTTTAAAAGACTGTGTGGTGACTGAAGAAAACAGACTTCAGAATGCCAACTCATTTAAAGATACCGGAAAAGTACTTCGGATGACCAGGGCAGGAGTGGCCTGGATGGCTACAGGCTGTGCAAGGGGTGCTTATGAAAGTGCTTTGGATTATACCCGAAAGAGGGAGCAGTTTGGAAGACCAATTGCTGCATTTCAGATGATTCAGGGGCACTTAGTGGAAATGTTATCCAATCTTACTGCGATGCAGACAATGGTTTTCAGATTGTCTGAAATGCAGGATGAAGGGATTTTAAAAGACGAACATGCTTCTTTAGCTAAAGTTTTCTGTACCCTTAGAACAAGAGATATTGTGTCCAGGGCCAGAGAAGTAATGGGTGGAAACGGAATCTTGCTGGAATACGATGTGGCAAGATTTGTTGCCGACGCAGAAGCTATTTATTCTTATGAAGGAACAAAAGAAATAAACTCTCTGATCGTAGGACGTTCGATCACAGGATTCAGTGCATTTGTTTAGGATATAGTGGCAGATAGTAAGGGAGCGGGTTGCAGCCTGTAAAATTTTTATGATTTGTTGTTCTAAACAACATAAATTTTGGAGTACAACTGCATAGTGATCTCCTGTTATCTGCCACCTGCGATCTAATTATTAACTGATTAAATTCCTGTACTTTTCTTTATTATCAAGAATTACCCAAAGATTAATTAGAAGCAAAACAATAGACATGCCTATCCCCATTTGGGATGGGTCTCTGTATACATTTTGAAGGAATATTCCTACCATGACAGGTAATATGATAATTGCGCCCAACGCTCTGGTTTTTGGGAAAATAAATAATATCCCTCCAACAATTTCTACAACGCCTACCAAAGGCATTAGCCAGCCAATTTCAGTGAAAGCAGCGTATATTTTCACCTGCTCATCCGTCATTTTAGGCATGGGAGCATACTGGAAAAACTTGGTTAAGCCCGCATTGATAAAAGTAAGTGCGAACAACAGACAGAAAATGAATTTTACGATTTTCATAATTGATAATTTTATATCAAATGTAAAACAAATATGAGATTTGTTTATTTATTTTTAATAAAAATTACAATTTCCGTGTTTCTTTTTTGATATTGGTGTGTTTTAAGTACTGCTCTTTGTTTGTGGTTTGATACCTATGCCTAATCCATTTCCTCGAGGGTAATATTCTTCGAAATCTTATAGCTTTTCTTCTTTTTATTAGGTTTTTGTTCTTCCCCAAGCAGTTTTCCCCAAGGTTTTAAATCATCTACTTTTTCACAGATGATTTTAATGATTGCAATGGCTGGAATACACAGAAACATTCCTGCTATTCCCCAAAGATGTTCTCCTAAAAGAATTCCGATAAAAGAAAATAATGCGTTGATTTTTACTTTTGAACCTACTACAAATGGCAGAACAATATTTCCATCCACAGCATGTACTCCAATATAGCCAATAATAACATAAATACAGGTAGATGGTGTAGAGGTAGCAAATGCAATAAAACAGGATATGACGAGAGAGATGAAAATTCCAAGATATGGAATAACATTGAGCAGGCCTGTTAGGACCGCTAAAAGGATGGCATATTTCACGCCTAAAACAGTGAGAACGATAGAGGTAAGTGTGGATACAATAATAACCTGAAGAAAAAGACCGAAAATATATTTTTTGGTCATCACGCGAATCTCTGTTACCGCTTCTTGAACACTGTTCTTATGTCTTTCGTTAAAAACAGTAACAATAAAATTATTTAAAAGTCTTCGGTAATTTAAAATGAAGATAAAGAACAACGTGAAAAATAGAATAAACCCGAATCCTGTTGAAAATATTCCAAATGTAAATCCTAAAATAGCCCCTGAAGAAGATAAAAGTTTATTCAGCCCCTGGTTGATATAATCTACCTGTTCATCTACTTTGACATTGAATGTTTTAGAAACCCAATGCTGAAGATTATTAAATAAAGTGGTAAACTGCTCTCTGAGATGAGGAAGATCCTTACTGAAGTCAGACAGCTGGGTACTGAAAAAATATATCACCCCACTTAAAATGACCAACATGATAAAAACGGAAGTCATTGTAGATACAGACCTTGGAAATCTGAGCTTTCTTTCCATGAAAGTGGCTACCGGCAAAAATAGCATAGCCATCAGGAATGCAAAGAAAAATGGAGCTAGAATACTCTGTCCTAATGCCAGCAGATAACCAATGCCAATAATAGAAATTACAACCAATGTAAGCTTGGTAAGGAAAGGGAGTCTAAGAAAATTCATAATTTAAAATATGCAGTATGGATTAAAAATAAGAAAACCCAATGAATTGAGAAATTATTTAGGGATCAACTTGAGTTTTATTTTTAGCACAGCAAATTTTATTCCATCAAAATGAAGACTGAACGTATTTTATACGGGTTAACATCAAACAGAAACACGTTCCGGATATCCGAAACGTGTTTCTTTATTGAGAAGTTGATATGTTATAATGAATTATTTTTCAATAGCGATGTCTATGACCTCCTCCATTCTGCTGACATAGTGAACTTTCAGGTTTTTTAAATAGTCCTTTTTGATCTCTTCTACATCTTTTCTGTTGGCATCACACAATATGACATCTTTAACTCCAGCTCTGGTTGCAGCAAGAAGTTTTTCTTTAATTCCCCCTACAGGAAGAACTTTTCCTCTTAGTGTAATTTCTCCTGTCATCGCAAGGTGAGGTTTTACCTTTTTATTTTTGAAAGAAGAAACCATAGAAGTCAGCATGGCAATACCTGCTGATGGCCCATCCTTAGGAGTTGCCCCTTCAGGAACGTGAACGTGGATGTTTTTCTTATCCAGTTCCTCCTGTGGTATTCCCAGTTCGTCATGTCTTGCTTTAATATATTCCAGTGCAATGGTTGCTGATTCTTTCATCACGGTTCCCAGATTTCCGGTCATGGTTAACGTTCCTTTTCCGTTGCTCAGGATACTTTCAATGTAAAGAATATCTCCACCTACACTCGTCCAGGCTAAACCTGTAACAACACCGGGTACTCCTGTGATTTCAGATAGACTTTTAGGTCTTGGAACGCCTAGGATTTCATCTACTTTTTCAACAGAAATTTTAGAGTCATACTCTTTTACCAGGGCTGTCTGTAATGCCACCCATCTGGCGATGGATGCAATTCTTTTCTCTAAACTTCTTACTCCGCTTTCTGAAGTGTGTGCCTCTATAATGTGCTTAAGCTCAGGGTTTCCAAGTTTAAATGACTTGGTGCCTAATCCATTTTCCTCCTGTTGTTTCTTGATCAGGTGTCTTTTTGCAATTTCAATTTTCTCCTCCAGTGTATATCCTGCAATCTGTATGATCTCTGTTCTGTCTAAAAGAGGACTCTGTATGGTTGATAATGAATTGGCTGTTGCTATGAACATGACTTTGGATAGGTCATAGCCCATTTCAAGGAAATTATCATAGAAAGATTTATTTTGTTCGGGATCAAGAACTTCCAGCAATGCTGAGCTGGGGTCACCATGAAGACCCTGTCCGATTTTATCAATCTCGTCCAGAACGATTACAGGGTTAGAAGTACCGGCCTTTTTAATAGACTGTACAATTCTTCCTGCCATTGCTCCGATATAGGTTTTTCTGTGTCCGCGGATTTCACTTTCATCATGAAGGCCTCCTAAAGATAATCTCACGTATTTTCTTCCTAAAGCATCAGCAATAGATTTTCCTAAAGAGGTCTTACCTACTCCCGGAGGTCCTACCAATAAGAGGATAGGAGATTTCATGTTGTTTTTTAATTTTAAAACAGCCATGTGCTCCAGGATCCTTTTCTTGATATCTTCCAATCCAAAATGAGCTTTATCCAATACTTTCTCTGCTTTTGCAATATCAAAAATATCTTTGGTGTAAGTTTCCCATGGAAGATCCGTAAAGAAATCCAGATAATTTCTCTGAACATTATAGTCCGGAGAATTTGGATTCTGACGCTGTAGTCTGCCAATCTCTTTCTGGAAATGGTCTTCTACTTCCTGGCTCCATTTTTTGGTTTTAGCTTTAGCAATGAGATCTTCTACATCACTTTCAGGACCGCCGCCCAACTCTTCCTGGATCGTTCTGATCTGTTGATTCAGGAAATATTCTCTTTGTTGTTTGTCAAGATCCTTGGAGGTTTTCTGATGGATCTGGCTTCTTAATTCCAGCTTTCTGAAATCCTCGTGCATCATTTCATAGCATTTCTTAGCTCTCTCCATCATGCTTTTTTCCTCCAACAGCTTTTGCTTTTCCACAGAAGGGAAACTGGAGTTGGTGCAGATAAAATTCAAAAGATCATCATTATTATTGATGTTTTTGATAGCAAAATTAGCTGCATTGGGAATGTTAGGATCCAGTTCAATGATTTTTAAAGCAAGCTCTTTAATGTTTTCAAGCAATGCCTCGTATTCCTCCTGATTTTTCGGTTTGGAATCTTTTAATTTTGAAATTTCAGCTTTAAAATAAGGCTGAAGATCAACAATCTTTTTGATCTTAAATCTGTGAAAACCTTTAGTAATAGCTGTAATATTGCCTTCAGGTAATTTTATAATCTTAATGATCTTGGCCAGTGTTCCGGTAAGATAGATATCTTTTTCAGTAGGTTGTTCCAGATCTGAATTTTTCTGGCTTACGATTCCAATAAAATCTCCGTTCTTCTGAGCTTCTTCAAGAAGTTGTATTGAGGTTTTTCTCCCTGCAGTAATAGGAATTACCACATTAGGGAACATTACCATATTTCTTACAGGAAGTATAGGGAATATTTTTTGTTCGGAATTTTTATCAGTTTCCGAAAAGTCGGAAAGATTGATTTCCTCAGTTACGATATCAAATCCGTCGCTGATCATTTCTTCTAAACTAATATCTTCAAATTCTGTCATACTCAATCAAATGACAAATTGTCATTTTCGTTTTTAATCGTTAAAGTGATTTTTTATAATAAGCCCTGAAAACGGGTGATATATTATAATACTCTATGTTGCACAATACTTATGCCATTTGTTTTTTACGAAAAAATATGGTCAAAATTTCCTTTTTTGAATAAACTTGATGATTAAAAATTAAAATAAAGCACTTCTATTTCTGTAATTTCTTAAAAATGTGTATTTTCGCAAACTGATAAAAAACTATAATTTATAAAATGGCAATTTTAGGACAAATTAGGAGTAAGCCTTGGCTTTTAATGGGAGTAATAGCCTTAGCGCTTTTAGCGTTTTTGGTTAACCCAGACAGTATTGACAAGGTTTTTGGTAAAAATCCTGACATTTTAGGAAAAGTAAATGGTGAAAAAATTACCCGCGAAGAGTTTAACGATCAGCTTTTCGTATTGCAGCAACAAGCTGAACAACAAGGCGGTCCAAAGACTGGTCTTGAAGAGCAGGCTTGGCAATTATTGGTGCAATCTAAACTTATCAAACAGCAGTTCGAGAAATTGGGCTTTGAAATGACTGATGATTATTTCTGGAACCAGATTCAGTATGATCAGATGTTTGCTCAGAATAAACAGTTTTTTGATGAGAAGGGTAATTTTAAGACTCAAGAGCTTAAAAAAGAAATCGAAACATTACAAAGTGCTAACCCTCAGGGATATGCTCAATGGTTGAAAACAAAGAAAACGATTGAATACAGACTGATGGCGAGACAGGTATTCAGCAATATTTCAGCAGGTATTACTACAGGTAAAAAAGAAGCTGAAGAATTGATGAAGCAGAGAGATCAGCTTGCAGATATCGACTTTGTGAAAGTGGACTATGCAGCTTATCTTCAGAAAACTAAAATTAATGTTACGACGGAAGATCTTGCTAATTACATCAAGCAGCATCCTGTAATGTTCAAAGCTGAACCTAGCAGAAATATTGGAATTGTATATTTCCCATCTAAGCCTAGTGCAGCAGATGATGCCGCAGCATTGAAAGAAATTACAAAATTATACTCAGCAGGTAGTGATGCCAGCGGAGGTACGGAAAACTTCCAGAATACAAAGAACGATTCTATGTTTGTAATGGCAAACTCTGATATGCCTTTCAATCCTCAGTATATGAAACCGGCTCAGTTACCGGCTACAATACAGAGTCAGATTGCTACGGCAGCAATAGGACAAACTTTTGGCCCGTATAAAGAACAGGATTTTTATGTAGTGTCTAAACTTGTTGGTAAAAAGACTTCAGATTCTACATTGTCAAGACATATCCTTATTGCTTTCAAAGGAAGTCCTGCCGGAGAAGGAGTAACAAGATCTAAAGAGCAGGCTAAGAAATTGGCAGACTCTATTGGAGCTATTGTAAAAGCGACTCCTGCTAAATTTACAGAATTCCTTAAGCTTTCTAACGATCCAAATTCTGCAGCACAAGGAGGAAGTTTAGGATGGACAACTCCAGAAACTCCTTTCGTTCCTGAATTCCTTACTTACCTTGCAAATAATCCTAAAGGAGCTACAGGGGTAGTAGAAACACAGTTCGGTTATCATATCATCAATATTGAAGATAAAAAATCCGGATCAATGGGGTATCAGGTTGCTAACTTAGTAAAAGCAATTAAAGCTTCAGATGCTACAGAAGCAGAAACAGATAAAAAATCAAGAAAATTCATTCAGCAGATTCAAGGGAAATCTTTCAACGATTTTGTGAATATTGCTAAGAAAGATAACTATCAGTTCTCTAATCCAAAAGCAGCAAAAAGATTTGAAGGTCAGCTTCAGGGCTTAGGTACTGATAAAGACGCTGAGATCCTTACTTGGGCTTTTGATAAGAAAAGAACTAAAGGAGATACAGAATTATTTACTGTAGAAGGAACAGGTGACAAAATTGTAGTATACCTGAACGGAAAACAGGAAGCTGGTCTTGCTGATCCGGAATCTGTAAGAGATCAGATTGAAGTGATTGTTAAAAATAAATTGGCTGCAAAACAGATTTCTGATAAAATTGCAGGAGCTAAAGCTTCTAATTTAGATCAGATTGCTACATTGTTTGCTTCTTCAAAACAATCAGCTCAGGTGAATCTATTGAACCCTTCAGTAGCAGGTGCTATGGAACCTAAAGTGGCAGGTGCTGCATTTGGAGTGAAGAAAGGTCAGCTTTCTAAGCCGGTTGAAGGTGGAACAGGAGTATATGTTCTGATCAAAAAATCAGAAACAATAAACAAACAGCCTGGAGATCTTAAGCAGTTCACAGAATCTATTACACAGAGAAATGCAGGAATGTTCGGACAGGCTTGGTTAAAGAGTCTTCAGGATAATTCTGAAATCGAAGATTATAGAATTGAGATCTGGAATAAGGTAGGAAATCAACAACAATAAGAAATTAAATTTCAACAATATAAAAGCGACAAATTTTTTTGTCGCTTTTTTTTGTATTTAACGCAGAACAATAACCGAAAAGATTTATTTAAAATGTACTATATTTGCTTATTAGAAAAAAATTAGCAAGTGAAGTTCAGTAAAGAATTAAAAGCTGGTGTGATCACACTTCTAGCTATCGTAGGCTTTGTGGTGTTGTTTCAATTCATGAAAGGGAAAAGCCTTTTTACTACCGATAATATATTTTACGCAAAATATGACAATGTGGAAGGCCTTGCGCAATCTTCAGCGGTGTCTATCAACGGTCTGAAAGTAGGGCAGGTGGATAAGATCATTCCTCAAACAGCAAAAGACGGTAAAATCAGCTTTATTGTCAAAATTACGGTTGATAACAAGTTCGAATTTTCAAAAAATTCAATGCTGGAAATTTTTGAACCGGGATTAATGTCCGGTAAAGAAATGAGAGTGAATCTTGTGTATGGAGGGGCTACTGCAAAAGATGGTGATACCCTGAAAGGAGCTTTTAAATTGGGAATGATGGGAAGTCTTTCTTCTCAGGTAGGCCCGGTTAAAGATCAGCTGCAGGTGGTATTACATAGAGTAGATTCTTTGATGACCAATGCCAATCAGATCTTTGATGCTCAGAATAGAGCTGAAATCAAGGCTTTATTAACCAATCTTAATAAAACAGTAGGAGCATTACAGGCAACAGCAGGAAGTGTCAATACACTGGTAGGACATAATGATCCTAAACTTCAGAAAGTATTGGACGATGCAAGCCTTACTATGCAGAGTGGAAAAGTAACCTTAGACAAATATGGAAACTTAGCACAAAGCATTGATACCAAACAATTAAATGCAACCATTGCCAATTTGGATACTACTGTAGGTAAGCTGAATCAGGTAATTGGCGGTATAGATAAAGGAGAAGGAAGTTTAGGCAAACTAATGAAGGATGAACAACTTTATAATAATCTGAATTCAGCATCTTCGAATCTGAATTCATTGATTGAAGATATGAAAGCGAATCCTAAGAGATATATTAATTTCTCGGTTTTCGGTAAAAATAATAAAGACTAATACGTCCTATGCAGTACATCGATAACATTATTTTCCTGATTTTATTAGTGGCTGGGTTTGGCTTGTTTGCTAAAAGCCTGCAGAAGATCTACAGAAATATCAGGCTCGGGCATGAAATTAACAGAAATGACAGAAAATCTGAGCGCTGGACTACCATGGCAAGAGTGGCTATGGGGCAGAGCAAAATGGTAAAACGTCCTATTGCAGGGATATTGCACCTTTTTGTATACGTAGGTTTTATTATTATTAATATCGAGCTTATAGAAATTGTGGTGGATGGACTATTCGGAACCCATCGTTTCCTGGCTTCGGTTTTCGGACATGGATTTTATAATTTCTTTACTGCGACATTAGAGATTCTGGCACTTCTTGTAGTGATCGGAGTAGTGGTGTTCTTTATCAGAAGAAACTTTTATGGAGTCAAAAGATTAACCATGAAAGAGCTTTTCGGGTGGCCAAAACAAGATGCTAACTGGATTCTTATTATAGAATTTGCCCTAATGATGGCTTTCTTTAAGATGAACGGAGCAGATTGGGTTTTGCAACAGAGAGGCCTTCTTCCTGAGCATGGAAGTTTCCCTATCAGTTCTACCTTTTTAGCACCGGTTTTAGGTGGCTTTAGTGACGGTTTTCTTTTCTTTACAGAGAAAGCAGCATGGTGGTTCCATTTTGTGGGAATTCTTTTCTTCATGAACTATCTTTACTATTCAAAACATTTACACATTATTCTGGCGTTCCCAAGCACATGGTTTGCCAATCTTGATAAAAAAGGAAAATTCAATAATCTTGAATCTGTAACTAAGGAAATCAAATTAATGATGGACCCTAACGCTGATCCTTATGCCGCTCCGGCTGAAGGTGAGGCAGATGCTGCTCCTTCTAAATTTGGTGCAGAAGATATATTTGACCTCAATCAGGTACAATTGCTTAATGCCTATTCCTGTACAGAATGTGGACGTTGTACTTCTGTTTGCCCTGCTAATATTACGGGTAAAAAACTTTCTCCAAGATTAATCCTGATGAAAACAAGAGACCGATTGGAAGAAGTAGGAAAAAATATAGATAAAAACGGAAAATTTGTTGACGACGGTAAAAAGTTGTTGAATGATTATATCACAAAAGAAGAACTTTGGGCTTGTACCACCTGTAATGCATGTACAGATGCCTGCCCTGTATTATTAGATCCTCTTTCCATTATTTTTGAGATGAGAAGATTCCTGGTAATGGAGCAGTCTGCTGCACCACAGGAACTAAACCTGATGATGACGAATGTGGAAAATAATGCTGCTCCTTGGCAATATAACCAGGCAGACCGTTTGAACTGGGCAAATGATTAAATCATGAAAAAACTAATCTTCATATTTCTGTTCTTATGCTCAGCTTTTCTACTGGCTCAATCGGCGGATCAGAAGAAAATTCTTGAGGATTCACGGTCTTTCATATCTTTATTTCAAAAGAAAGATTATGATGGAATGCTGAATATGACCCATCCGGCAATATTTGAAAAAATTGATAAAAAATCAATGATCGATGGTTTCAAAAAAATGTTTGAGAAGAATGATGAATTTGAAATAGAAATGGTAGATACGGATCAGACCAGATTTAATGTTTCTGATATTTTTACCACTACAGATAACACAAAATATGCGTTCAGCAGCTATCCGATGAAAATGAAAATGACATTTTTAAAGGAAAAGTTTGATGAAGATAAAAAGAAGATGGTGCTGGGAATGATGGAAGCTCAAGGAATGAAGGCACAATTTATCAATGATACGACCCTGGAAATGAGTAAGCAAAGTATGATCCTTGCCCTCAATGATAAAACAACATCAAATACCTGGAAGTATCTGAATTATGACGAAGCCAATCCTTTATATGTTTCTATAGTCCCTGTGGAGGTTATGAAAAAGGCAAAGGAATACTATGCTAACTTACTAATTAAACAAAAAGAAAATGCAAATTAAAACAATGGCAGAATTTGCTGCCGAAGGAAGATCCCCGGAAGTTTTATTTTGGGTTGGATGTGCTGGAAGTTTCGATGACCGCGCCAAAAAAATTACAAAAGCATTTTGCAAAATATTAAATAAAATAGGAGTTGAATTTGCGGTGCTGGGACAGGAAGAAAGCTGTACCGGAGATCCTGCAAAAAGAGCTGGAAACGAATTTGTTTTCCAGATGATGGCCCTTACCAATATTGAAGTACTGAATGCATATGAGGTAAAAAAAATAGTAACGGCTTGCCCGCACTGTTTCAATACCCTTAAAAATGAATATCCAAGCCTTGGGGGACACTTTGATGTGGTTCACCATACCCAATTCCTTAAAACATTAATGGAAGAGGGAAGATTAAAAATTGAAGGCGGTGCATTTAAAGGAAAGAAAATTACCTTTCATGACCCGTGCTACCTGGGAAGAGCCAACGACGAGTATGAAGCACCGAGATTATTGCTTGAAAAGCTGGATGCAGAGCTTGTGGAAATGAAACGTTGCAAAACGAATGGTCTTTGTTGTGGTGCCGGAGGTGCACAGATGTTTAAGGAACCTGAAAAAGGAAATAAAGACATCAATATCGAGAGAACCGAAGAAGCCTTATCTTTTGAACCTAAAGTGATTGCTACAGGATGCCCTTTCTGTAATACGATGATGACTGATGGAGTAAAACACTTTAATAAAAATACAGAAGTTGCCGTAAAAGATATTGTAGAACTTCTTGCTGAAGCAGAGGATTTATAAGACTTTTATATACAATATAGATAAAAACTCAGGCTTTAGCTTGAGTTTTTATTTGTGATCAACTCAAGAATATTTCTTAATTTTGATACTTTAAATTGATAACATATGAAATCGTCATTCCATGATACTTTCTGACAGGAAGAACTGGTGATGAAGATAGCATATGGTATTAATAAATAAATACTTACATATGAAAATAGAAGAATCCAATATTGTAGAAACTAACGACTACAGAGTTATTATATACCCGGCTTCAAGGCCTTTTGAAACTAAAGAAGCAAAAGCAATTACTGAAAAATTGTTTGACTTCCTTGCGACATGGGCGGCTCACGGAAAAGCACTTTCTTCTTCTTTTAAAATTGAAAAAAATCAATTTATCATCATCTGTGTAGATGAAGAAAAAGAAATGGCTTCAGGATGCAGTATTGATGCATTGGGCAAGATCATGAGAGAAATTGATGAAGAATACCAACTGGGACTTTTCGACAGAATGAAAGCCAGTTTTGTAGACAACGGAGAGGTGAAGACATTAAAACTTCAGGATTTTAAATCCCAATTGAGAAGCGGAGAGCTTTCAGGTGATATCGAGGTTTTTGATTTCTCTAAAAATACCTATCTGGACTTCTTAAGCCACTTCCTTTTACCTTTGGAAAAAAGTTGGGCGGCTTCTATAAAATAAGTGTTTAAAGAAACACGATAATCAATCAGAAAGTGGAATGTATTTCCACTTTTTTGTTTTAATGTATCTTTGCAGTGACTCAGTAATTGCTAATGCCAAAAGTACTTTTCTTAACGACCTCACACCGCTACGATGATGACAGGATTTTTTATCATCAGGCTAAAGCTCTCAGAGATGAAGGGTATACCGTTAAAATATGTAGTTTATATGCAGATTATAGAGGCTTTCTTGATGGGATTGATATTGAGTCTTATTCTGCTTTAGAAGAAAGCATAGAGTCGAAAATAAAAATATTCCGGGATGTTTGTCAGTCCTTTCAGCCCGATGGTATTATCTGCTCAGAACCTCTGGCAGTAATTGCTTCCAGAAAGTTTGTAAAAGACCATAAAATCAGCTGTATCTACGATATTACGGAATGGTATCCTGCCATGTCTATGCTTGAAGTTTATCCGTTTCCTGTTAAGATCATTCAGGCGGTAAAGTTTTTTCTGATTCAGCTGTATGCCGGTTTCCTCAGTACCCATTTTATTTTTGGAGAAACCACAAAGAAATTTCCTTTGGGCTATTTGTTTGGGTTTAAAAAACAGATGGTTCTTCCTTATTATCCGGATGAAATGTATATCCGGGAAAGTATAAAAAAACTTGAGCCTGGTACCCTTACCCTTTGCTATACAGGGATGATTTCAAAAGATAAGGGAATAGATAATTTCTTTAAAGCGGCTGATCGGGTAAGAAAAAAGGAGCCCCGGCTTAGACTTAAAATCCTTATTGTAGGATCTACAAGGCAGGAAAGTGATGAGATGTATTTTTCATCACTGCTTAAAAAATATGCGTTTGATGAGATTGAAATCAAAAAACCAACCTCTTTTGAGAAATTTACGGAAGCATTTTCCGGTGCTGACATATGTTTTGATCTCAGGGAAATCAATTTTGAGAATGATCACTCTCTACCGATCAAGTTGTTTTATTTTATGGGAGCCGGAAAACCCGTTATTTACTCCCATCTGAAGGGAATCCGGAAACATATGCGAAGTCTTTCGTTTGGAAGCCTTGTAGACCCTCAGAATGCGGAGCAGATTGCAGAAATCATCATAAAGTATGTGAAGAATCCTGAGCTGTACGATGCCCATGCATTCAATGCCAGAAAAGAATTTAAGGAAAAATACAACTGGGGAGTTATTCATGATTCATTTGCTAATTTTGTAAAAAGAGCTATCGAAAAATTATAATCATGAAGCTTACTGTTATTAAAACCTTTATTTCGCGCTTTCTGATTCTGATCCTGAGTTTCGGTTTGGTTATTTATTCCACGAATATGTGGGGAAGTGAGGGAAAGGGAACCATTTCTATTGTCATTGCCAATGCTGCAGCAGTAAGCTTTTTCAGCAGTATCTTTTCAGGCAGCAGTACTTCTTATTTTGTTTCGAAGTTTAAGATTGAAAAAGTTTTGCTGTATGCCTATCTATGGTCTATTGTGACGGGTATATTAATTCCTCTTGCCTTTAGTTTGGCCTCAATTCAGAGTGGCTATCTTCCCTACCTTATCGGTATCTCCGTTTTTTCTTCATTACTATCCACAAATATCAATTTATTTGTTGGAACCCAGAATATTAGAAAGTTTAATATCTATACAGTCTTACAACAGCTGGTGCATATTGTCTTTATTGGAATTTTCATCTATCTTTTCAATATTAAAGATGTTTCTGTGTATTTCCTTGCCCAGATTGGATGCCTGGGACTTTTATTTTTCACCAGCTTTTTTCAAATTATCAGAAAATGTAGTATTTCGGAAATATCTTTTTCAAAAGAAGTTTCAAGGAATATGTTTGAATATGGCTGGAAAACACAATTGAGTGCATTTGTCCAGTTTCTTAATTACAGGCTTTCATTTTATTTCCTTGAACATTTTGAGGGGATAGCAAGTGTAGGGATTTTTTCGATCGGGATTACCTTTTCAGAAGCCATATGGACGATTACCAGAAGTATTGCCGTGGTTTTATATTCCGATGTTGTCAACAGTAAAAGCAGGGAAGAATCTATAGAAAAGACGAAATCTTCACTTAAGCTGACGTTTATTCTCATGCTGGGATTTGTTCTGGGAATCATTATTATTCCTGCTCAGGTTTACGAAATGATCTTCGGAAGAGAATTCAGGAATACCAAAGAAATAATGCTTCTTTTATCTCCCGGTATTTTTGCTATTGCGGTAAGTGATATGATCGGATATTATTTTTCAGGGATCAGGGAACTTAAAATACTGAATGTAAAGGCAATTGTGGGGTTGGTGATTACAGTTGTTTTTTCTTTTATAGCCATACCAAGATGGGGAATTTTGGGGGCGTGTTTTGTGACCACATTTTCTTATTTAGCTTCTGCATTCCTGTTATTCCGGAAGTTTTACCGTTCTACGGAATTTAAACTGAGTGATTTTATGATCTCAAAAGAAGAGATCCATCTTTTAAAAGCAAAATTTATAAAGAAATAGGTCCTTGTAGCCTGCAAATAAAGTCATTTTCCTATTTTTACAACCCTATTAAGATTTAGTATGTGCGGAATCAGCGGTTATTATTCATTTCATAAAAGTATTTCCTCTAAAAATATTTTAGAGATGAATCAGGCCATTAAACATCGGGGCCCGGATGATGAAGGTTTTTGGCTGTCCGACAAAAAAAAGGGAACCTCTTTTTCCGGAAGTGATTCCACTCCGAAAATAAAAGAACAGTTTCCGATTCTGGAAGATGATAAGTCAGAAATTGCTTTAGGATTTCGAAGACTTTCTATTATTGATCTTTCTGAAAAAGGGCATCAGCCTATGCTTACCGAAGATGAGCAGGTTGTAATTACTTTCAATGGGGAGATTTACAACTTCAGAAAGCTCAGGGAAGAACTTCAGATATTGGGGTATCACTTTGATGGCTCTTCCGACACTGAAGTACTGCTGAAGTCTTATCAGGAATGGGGCACGGGCATGTTTGAAAAGCTGGATGGCATGTTTGCTCTTTGCATTGTGGATCTCAGTACACAGAAACTTATGGTAGCTAGAGATAGAGTAGGAATGAAACCTCTTTTTTATCATCAAAGTGAGCAGGGTATAGTTTGGGCTTCAGAAATAAAGGCGATTTTGAAAAATGAACTGGTAACGCCTGAAATCAATTGGGATGGAGTATATACCAACTTCCTTTTTCAGACGACATTAGCTCCCAAGACCTGTTTTAAAGGAATTTTTTCTTTAGAACCTGCTTCTTTAATGACCATTAGTTTACCAGATCAGAAACTGACCGTTGAAAAATTTTGGAAGCTGCCTTTAAAGACGGAGCAGGGTATTTCTGAAGAAGAAGCTGTAAAAACCATAGATCATTTGTTGTCTGAAAGCATATCGGAACAGCTGTATGCGGATGTTCCTGTAGCGGTCATGATGAGTGGTGGCATTGATTCTACGCTAATTGCCGCTAAATCAAAACCTTTTAACGCCAGGATCAACACATACACTATTTCCTATCCTTTTTCTGAAGAGGAGATACAAAATGCTTCTCTGGCTGCCGAACATTTTGGAGTTCTGCATAAGGTTGAAAAAGTGAGCGATGAAGATGTTTTAGACCAGTTGAAAGAAAATATACAGCATTTTGAAGAACCCTACTGTAGCCTTGAAGTGCTGATCAATGCTGCAAAATATGCGAAAGATAATGGTATAAAAGTGGTGTTGAGCGGAAATGGGGCAGATGAGCTTTTTGGAGGTTATTCCCATACCCTGAAGCTTAAGAAATGGCTTTTGATGAGGAATTTTAATTTTACCAGACATTTTATTTTCACGAAAGATCCTTTTTCCAGGAAGGTTAAAAACTACTTTTCTCAGGATTTTATGTTTGATTTTTTCCGTCAGAGCCAGATCAGTATGACCCCTTTTGAGGCGAAAAATATAATAACATCAGACATTTATAAAAATATTGATTCAGACCTTGCAGGTTATCATTTATCAGAATCAAAAAATTATTCAGGTTATTTTGAGTATGATATAAAATATTCTCTCTCTTCTCATCATGTTTTCAGAGACGATCTGAGTGCCATGAAATATGGGGTAGAATTTCGTTATCCCTATCTCAGTAACCGCTTGATAGATTATGTTGCGGTTTTGCCGGAGCATTTCAGGTTTAATGGTATTCAAAATAAACCTTTATTACGTAAAACAGCAGAAAAATATCTTCCTTCCGAAGTTTTGAATATGTCAAAAAGAGGTTTTTCTTTCCCTCTTAACCACTTTATTAAGAATGAACAAAAAATCAGAAATTTTATTATTGAAAATCTTGAGAGCCTGAAAAAAAGAAATTTTTTCAAAACAGAAGTTATTGATGAATGGTGGAACCGTTTGGAAAATGAATATGACTGGGTGAAAATCTGGCAGCTGGTGACTTTTGAGCTATGGTACCAGAAATATTTTGAGAAATAAAGAAGGAGTCTAAAGATTAATATTTTATCTTTGTTGTGAATGAGAAATTTTGTTTTTGGAATATTGGTTATGGCTTTCGCACTTTTAAGTTGTAAAAGTGATGATGAATCTTTACAAAGGATTGATCAGATCATGAATATTTATATGGTTAACAGTGCAGGGCAGGATTTGTTGAATAGCAAAAAGCCAGGATCATTTAGCGGGTATTCGGTGAACGACAGTTTAGGAGACAGAGATATTTCTCCTGTTAATATTCCGCTGAGAATGAGGGCTGATTCTACATTTTATATGGAATATATTGCGGGAGCAAAAAGAAAAAGGCTGGATTCTGTAAGTCCGGATAATCCGGGAACAGGCAATTCTTATTATTCTGTAATGACGCTTGGCTTAAGAAGAACTGTGAATAATGTCGCAGATACTATCACAGACAGATTAAGAATCGAGTATCGTAAAACACCCACTTTATTCCAGGTATCTAAAGTATATTACAATGATGTGCTGCAATTTTCCAAAGAAGCAGATCAACCAAATTCGATAAATACCTTTACTATCACAAAATAATTTTAAATTTGTACAATTGTTAGTTTATTTGAAGCTAACTTTCTAATATTTAACATCTCAATAAAATGTTACAAGTCAATTTTTTACGCGACAATAAAGAGCGCGTTTTAGAAGGTCTTAAGAAAAGACAATTCAAGAATCTTGAGTTGGTAGACGAGGCTATCGCTGCTGACGAAGAAAGAAAAAGAATCCAGTTTGAATTAGATTCCCAGCTTTCCGAGATCAACAAAATCTCCAAAGAAATCGGACTTTTGATGAAGGAAGGAAAGAGAGAAGAGGCGGAATCGGCAAAATCTAAAACAGCACAGTACAAAGAGTCGAGTTCAGAATTGAAAATTCAGTTAGAAGCAAAAGAAGCTGCTTTATTGGAGATTTTATACCAACTTCCCAATATTCCGAATGAATTGGTAAAGAGTGGAGCTTCTGCAGATGATAACGAAATTATTTTCCAGTCTCATACAGTGGAAGGCCTTGGCGAAGGAGCTATTCCTCACTGGGAACTGGCAAAAAAATATAACCTGATTGATTTTGAATTGGGAGTGAAAATTGCGGGTGCCGGTTTCCCTGTTTATCTGGGTAAAGGAGCCAGATTACAGAGAGCTTTGGTTCAGTATTTCCTTGATAAAAATGTTGATAAAGGATATACAGAAGTAAATCCCCCTCACGTAGTAAATGAAGCATCCGGATTTGGAACAGGTCAGCTGCCTGATAAAGAAGGACAAATGTACTATATCAATGAAGATAAACTATATTTAATTCCAACGGCAGAGGTTCCGGTAACCAATCTTTACCGTGATGTATTGCTTGATGAAAAAGATCTTCCTATTAAAAATACGGCTTTTTCTCAGTGTTACAGAAGAGAGGCGGGGAGCTACGGAGCTCATGTAAGAGGACTGAACCGTCTTCACCAATTCGAAAAAGTAGAAATTGTAAGAATTGAAAAACCGGAAAATTCTTATGCTGTTTTAGAAGAAATGGTAGAACACATCAAAGAAATTCTTACTGATCTTGAACTTCCTTTCAGGGTGTTAAGACTTTGCGGTGGTGATACAGGTTTTGCTTCTGCGATGACCTACGATTTTGAAGTGTGGAGTGCCGCTCAGGAAATGTGGTTGGAAGTAAGTTCTGTATCTAATTTTGAAACGTTCCAGGCTAACAGACTGAAATGCCGTTACAAAGCAGATGGTAAGTCTCAGCTGGTTCACACCTTAAACGGATCTGCAATGGCATTGCCAAGAATTATGGCTGCATTGCTTGAAAACAATCAAACTGCAGAAGGAATCAAACTTCCTAAGAAAATTGCTGAGTACGCAAGATTTGAAGTGATAAACTAATCAATAGAAACTAAATAAAATAGAGCCCACCAATTCATTTGGTGGGCTCTATTTATTCTGTTATGATAACAATCTTTTGGTCTGCATTTTTGAGCTTTGCTTCTGTATCATATAAAGTTTTCAGATCATATTCTATCCTTACCGAATAATCATCGGTCTGCTTCAGCCAGTCATGTTTTCCTGTAATAGATTTTATTTTGTTCTCAAATTTTAAAGAGGTTCCTATGTTTTTAAAAAACATCGTCATCATGCCTTCCATTTTTTCGGATTCTTCTTTCGATGTCTTGGTACGAAGGGCCTCTTCAATATTTTTAAGGTTAAAATTTTCTGTGTCTATAGTCAGTGTTTTTCCATCCCAGCTATTGAAAATATTCTGATCGAGAGGGAGTTTCTCCTCCTTGGTAAAGTTTTTCAGCGCCCGATAGTCTTCAGGGGTGAAATGTTCCATTTTAAAGGCAAAGCCAGAAGGCTGATTGTTTTCTTTTTTAGATTTCATGAAAATCTTTTTCATGATTCTGATGGTATCCGGATTCGCTGTTTTTAATTTCCCTTCCTGTTTCTCAAGCTCATAGATGCTTGTCCAGGTAGTGGGGAGCTTATCCATCTCTGCAAATTCATTCTGTTTCAGAGAGTCAGGAGTCATTGCTTTCATTTCTGCCATAAACTCTCTGGTATCAATATCCGTTGCAGAGGTAGAGGAGGCATCCTGATGATAGATGATCTCAGAGTTGACACTACAGGATTCCAGCATAAAGAGGCTTATCAGAAATAAGACAATCATTTTCTTCATGGTTCTATTTTAAGTTTCTTTTTAATGGCAGTTTACGGCTCCATTGGGATCTTTGGATATCGTCATGGCTTCTGCTTTGGGGGAAACGTAAGGTATTCCCAGTTCCAGACCTCTTAGAATGAATAATCCTCCCAGGATAATCATGATCACAGGAACAGCTTTTAAGACTTTTATTCTAAAGGCTTGATTCATGAGATTTCCGGCTAAAACAATAGCAAACATGAACGGTAGGGTTCCTAAACCAAATAAAGCCATATATGCGGCTCCCTGCCATATTCCTCCGCCTGCCAGGCTGGCTGTTAAAGCCATATAGACCATTCCACACGGAAGAAAGCCATTAAGAATACCTGTTGTAAATCTGGAACGGTAATCTGCCTTTTGAAGCAGTCTTCCTAAATTTGATTTTACAGAATATAAAAATTTGGAAAGAAAAGGGATTTTTGAAGCAAAATCTTTTCCCCCAAAAGAAAATACAGCCATAATAATGAGCAGAACCCCTGCGGTAATCGTCAGGTATTTCTGAAATCCCGCCATCTCAAAACCCTGTCCAATAATTCCCAGAAGAGCTCCTAATAAAGAATAGGTAAATATCCTTCCGAATTGGTAGGTGAGATTTTGAAGATAGAAATTTGCGGCCTGCTTCTTTGTGAGTCCCATCGATAAGGCAATAGGGCCACACATTCCGATACAGTGAAAACCGGAAGCAAAGCCTAAAGCAATAGCTGATATGACAAGTCCTATTTCCATATTACATCATAATCCATTCTGTAGTCTGTTTTATCTTTTGTCCAGCTCAGTCTTAAGGTATAGTTACCCATTTTCAATACCTGTGCAGGTATTACGAAAGTATGGTCAGCATCAAGCTGTACAGACTTTTTGATGTCTAAATTCTGATCATCGGTTCTGTTTAAAACAAATTTAGCCGTTGTATTAGAATTATCATATTCTTTTGGAAAAGTGATTTTTATTCCATTGGTATCCTGGCTGTATACAGGCTTTTCCTGCAGGTTATCAGCCTTTTTCTTGGAATCAATTACATCCTGGTACTGTAGTTCCTCTTCATAATAATTATCAGTGACCATTTCAGAATTCTTCTGCCCGTTCGGGAAAAGAAATAACATGGATAATATAAAAACTATGAATGCAAATAATGCGATTACAACACCATGTCCCCAACTAAAGTTCTTCATTTTTTCCGGATTTTTTTATTTGTCTTTTATGATACTCAAAAACCTCCCTGATTAATACTTTTTGAATCCCTGAGGTTTCGTAAAAATTAAAATTGTAGTTTGAAAGGTCCTTCAAAATAGGTCTGATAGGAATCGATCAGCTTGCCTTTCATGTCGTAAACACCAATGGTAATATTCTGTTTAGAAAGTTTCATCTCATCTTCAGGGAAGCTGATATTGACGGTTCCTTTAGAGATTTTATCTCTGTCTACCTGAATTTTACTTGATGCACTGTAAATGATCTCACCATGGGCAGGATTAATGACCTTTATGGTTACAATTTTCTTATCGTTTGTTTTATTAAGGAAAGTATAATTGTAGGTATTGGTAATTTTTCCATCCCTTACAAAGAATGTACTTCCTGCAGGTTTAATGAATTTTGCTTCCATTTCACCACGGCTGTAAAGAAGGTATCCCAGGAATCCTACCAAAAGGAATAGGAATATCGAGAAGCCTTTCATTCTTCCGGTAAATTTAAACTGAGTCTCTTGCTCAATTTCATTTTCAGAAGCATATCTTACAAGACCTTTCGGAAGACCTACTTTTTCCATTACTTCATCGCAGGCATCAATACACGCTGTACAGTTGATACATTCCAGCTGCTGCCCGTCTCTGATGTCAATTCCGGTAGGACATACCACTACACATTGGTGACAGTCTATACAATCTCCTTTACCTGCAGCTTTTCTGTCTTCACCCTTTCTCCATTTTGATCTGTTTTCCCCTCTTTTAAAATCGTAGAAAACGTTGATCGTATCTTTATCAATCAGTACCCCCTGAAGTCTACCATAAGGACAAACCAGTGTACAAACCTGTTCTCTGAACCATGCAAATACAAAATAAAATGCAGCTGTAAGGAGAATCATTACTATGAAATTGGTAGGATGGGCAAACGGCCCTTCAGAGACAATTCTAAGTACTTCTTCATAACCCACAATATACATAAACATAAAGTGAGTGATGATAAGTGATATAATGATATACACCGTCCATTTTAAGCTTCTTTTCCAGATTTTCTCACTATTCCACTCCTGTCTGTCCAGCTTCATTTGTTTGTTTCGGTCTCCTTCAATCAGATATTCGATTTTACGGAAGATAGATTCCATAAAAATTGTCTGAGGGCATATCCACCCGCAGAAAATTCTTCCGAATGCAATCGTAAAAACAATAATAAAGATTAAAGATGCGATGGCTCCTAAAGTAAGGATAAAAAAGTCCTGTGGATAGAAAGGTTGTCCAAAGATGAAAAATTCTCTGTCTATAACATTAAATAACAGCAATGGATTACCATTGATCTTGATGAATGGCAGTGAAAAATAAATAATGAGTAAAGCGTAGCTTACAAGGTTTCTATAATTGGTGTATTTCCCTTTAGGTTTTCTTGGGAACACCCATCTTCTTTTCCCGGATTGCTCCATTGTCCCGATAGAATCTCTGTAAGTTTCAGGGTCCAGAACTTGCCCCTGTCCGCCTCTTGCTTCTATTTCTTCTATGTCTGACATATTGTACTAGGTTTAAAAAAGAAAAAACATAATTCGTTACTATTTTTTAGCTAATAACAAATTATGTTTTTTCATATGTTTCTAATTTCTTAAATTATTCTTTTTCCCAATGTGCTTCAGTTCCTTGAGGAGCTGCTCCTCCCTGAGCCTGAGTCACTGGTGGTTGCTCTTGATTGATGTGATATACATACGCTGCAATCTTCTCAATCTCGGCACCTGAAACTTCTCCGTTTTTACCGAATGCTCTCATCGCCGGGTTAGTAGGCGAACCATTCCAGTCCATATGGAAAACGTTCTTGAATAAAGTCTTCTCTGGTTGATTGATCCAGTAGTTATCAGTAAGGTTTGGTCCGATACCTCCACTACCGTCTTCTTTATGACAAGATGCACAGTTTGTTTTGAATAATTCTTTACCTTCTGCGATATTATCAGCTGAATATTTAGCTGTTTCAATCGTTACAGGAGGCTGAGTTTTTTGATATTCTTCAATGCTTGCCAATTGCTCTTTGTATTCTTTTTCATATTCGCTTAACGGGTGAGCGAAATCTGTAAATGAATAAGCGGCAATATATACAATACAAAAAGCAGTCCCAAAATAGAATAAACCTACCCACCATTTCGGTAATTGGTTGTCCAACTCCATAATTCCATCGAAACCGTGGTCGATAAGGATATCCTTTTCTTCAGTTTCAGATTGCTTTTTGAAAGCTGCATCATACATTCTTCTTAAGAAAGGAACTTTCTTTTCAGCTAAATAAGCTGCTTTTTCTTCCGGAGATAATTTTTTGAATTTGTTGTTTTCAATCAAATCTCCAATCGAACTATGGATGTATGCCAAGATACCAGCGATCACTACAGTTCCCCAGAAATAAGGTGAAGCTAGGAATGCGTAGCTCTGTACAAATAAATAATAAAAAACTATTAAAAGTCCAATTATTATCAAGATGTTTACGACAACAGGTGTTCTTTGTTTCATAAAAAATAGTTTAATTTTTTAAATTAAAATCGTCATCTTCATCATCCCCAAGTGGTGCCTCTTCTTCTTCTTTGTAATATTTTTTAGGCTTGCTAAAAACATAGATTATCAAAGCAACGAAGAACAGCATAAAGAAAATTAGAGCCAGGGTCTGGTAGAAACCAGCATTTTCTGTATTGGATAATATATCTTTAAAGTTCTGAGGAATCATATGAACATTTTAATGTTTAGTTATTACTTGCTGTTTTGATTTCTGTTGTTTTGATATCAGTTCCTAATCTCTGTAGGTAAGAAATAAGAGCAACAATTTATTTTTTCTCCAATTCTCCCTGAGGTCTCTTAGCATAAGCCTCTTTCAAGTCATTTGCTTCAGAGAAGATATCTTTTACAATTTTTGCCGATTGGTTATTCGCCCACTGGTCTGCAGAATCAATTTGAGCCTTTGTATAAGGTACATCGAATGTATTCTTCATTAGCTTCATTTTGTCTACCATTTTAGATCTGTCTAGGTTAGTAGCGATCAACCAAGGGTAACGTGGCATGATAGAACCTGCTGATGTAGATCTTGGGTTATACATGTGTTTGTAGTGCCAAGAACTTGGGTTTTTACCTCCTTCTCTATGTAAATCCGGTCCTGTTCTCTTAGAACCCCATAAGAATGGTCTGTCATAGATGAATTCCCCTGCTTTAGAGTACTGTCCGTTTTTACCGTTAAATCTGGTAATCTCATCTCTGAACGGTCTGATCATCTGAGAGTGACATGCATTACATCCTTCACGAATATAAATATCTCTACCCTCTAATTCAAGCGGAGAATAAGGTTTTACTGCTGAAATGGTAGGAACACTTTTCTTAAGAGATAGGGTAGGGATAATCTCCACCATACTTCCTATTGAAATTGTACACAATGATAATACGGTTAACAATAATGGCATTCTTTCCAACCAAAGGTGGAATCCTTCTCCTTCTTTACGTTTGTTACCAATATTTGCTAAAGCTGGAGCTTCTGCAGGTACTTCTTTCTGGAATGATCCTTTTCTTACCGTAGCAATTACGTTTACGATCATTAGGATAGCTCCTGAAATATAGAATAGACCTCCTAAGAATCTCATTTTAAAGTAAGGGATAATAGCCGTTACAGTATCCAACCAGTTTTTCCATAATAATGTTCCGTCCGGGTTGAACTGTTTCCACATTAATCCTTGTGTGAATCCAGAAATATACATTGGTACTGCATAGAAAATAATTCCTAATGTCCCTAACCAGAAATGCCAGTTAGCTAATTTTACAGACCAAATTTTTGTTCTCCACATAATTGGTACCAGATAATAGATAACTCCGAATGCCATGAAACCATTCCATCCAAGAGCTCCTAAGTGTACGTGACCGATAACCCAGTCTGTAAAGTGACCAATTTTGTTGATGTTTTTAGTTGCTAAAAGCGGTCCTTCAAACGTTGCCATACCATAACAAGTAACAGCTACTACGAAGAACTTAAGGATAGGATTTTCTCTTACTTTATCCCAAGCTCCTCTTAAGGTAAGAAGACCATTTAACATTCCTCCCCAAGACGGTGCAATAAGCATGATAGAGAATCCTGTTCCTACTGCCTGTGCCCATGCCGGAAGTGCTGTATACTGAAGGTGGTGAGGACCAGCCCAGATATATACGAAAATTAATGACCAGAAGTGAATAATAGACAGTTTATATGAGAAAACTGGTCTGTCTGCTGCTTTTGGTAAGAAATAATACATTAAACCTAATACCGGAGTAGTCAATACGAATGCTACCGCATTGTGACCATACCACCATTGTACGATGGCATCTTTTGCTCCTGCATAAGCAGAATAAGACTTCCAGCCAGTGAATGATAATGGAACTTCAAGGTTGTTGAAAATATGAAGCATTGCTACTGCAACCCAGGTACCCAAATAGAACCAAATTGCTACATACAAGTGTCTTACTCTTCTTTTCGAAATAGTAAGAATCATATTAACCCCGAAAATGATCCATGAGAAAGCAATCAATATGTCGATCGGCCATTCATGTTCAGCATATTCTTTAGAAGTATTGATCCCCATAAAGAAGGTGATGAACGTAGCAACGATCATAAACTGCCAAGTCCAGAAATGTAACCATGATAATGTATCACTATACATTCTTGTTTTTAATAATCTTTGCGTAGAGTAATATACTCCAACATAAACAATATTACACACGAACGCGAAGATTACGGTATTGGTGTGCAACATCCTGATTCTACCAAAACCAAACGCCCCATGAGTGTTTATTAACCCTTGGATATTACCGGATGATAAACTATTAATGGTTGTATCATCTGTACCGAATAAGAATTCAGGTAATTCCGGGTAGAAAAGCATTAATGCCGCCGTAAGCCCAAACGTAAACCCTATAAAACCAAAGATGATGGTCGCATAGAGGAACGCACGGACAATACTATTGTCATAACTAAACTTTTGTGTTTCCATATCAACTATTCACTATTTTTCTCAATTTTTATTATTTTCTCCTATTTCTTTTTCGTCTTTATTCTTGTCGCCAGTTTCATCTTTTTCTTCGATTCTTTCATCATCAAAAAGGATTCTGACAGCCGGAGATTCATCATCTTCAAACTGTCCTTTCCGGGCATACACTATAAATACGACCAAGAAAATCGCAGCTAAGGAAACACTGCAAACGATCATTAAATATAGAATATCCATTGGACAACAAAATTAACCTATTTTCGGGGTTCAAATTTAGTGAAAAATAATGACATTCATCACGAAATGCCGATTTCAGCTAATTTAAAATCAGTCTAAATAAGGGCTTTTAAGCGCGTTTTTTAAAATATTTTCGACCTAAAATCCAGGTAGAAAGTGTAGTGAAGGTAACCACAGTTATAGAGCTCGCCGGCATAATGATAGCAGCGAAAAGAGGGTGCATATGTCCTGTAACTGCGTAACTTAAACCAACTATATTGTACAGAAAACTGATTATGAATGTCATTTTCACAATGGTGATCGAGCCTTTACATACGTTCAGGTAATTGTCAAGACTGACTACTTTTTCACCATTCATAATGACATCAGAAGATGGGGTAAAGCTGTTGGTGTCATCTGCAATGGCAATACCTACATTGCTCTGTTTCAGCGCACCGGCATCATTTAATCCATCTCCCAGCATGGCTACTTTCATGTGCTGATCCTGAAGATTTTTAATATAATTCAGCTTATCTTCCGGACTTTGATTAAAGGCCATTCCTTTATAGTTGGGGATAAGTTCTTGAAGTTGAGTTTCTTCTGAGGAGTTATCGCCACTAAGGATAAATATTTTGTAGTGGGTTAATTTATTGAATAAATCTTTAAGCCTAGGGCGGTATTCATTTTTGAAGATGAATTTTCCTAGAAACTGATCATTTTTACTAATGAAAACAGCGGTTTCAAGATTCTTTGGTTCCTGGTTATTATAACGTGCAGAACCTATTTTGTAAAGATTTCCTCTTATGCTTGCTTCATATCCTTTTCCTGAAATCTCTTTGAAGTTTTCTACAGGGAAATAATTATCATTGACTTCTATGAATTCATAGAGTGATTTTGAGAGAGGGTGATTGGAGTTCTTTAATAACGTCTTGATATTTAGCAAGTCAAATTCAGCAATCTCAGAACCGTCATATTTGATATTAGACTTTTTTCTATGGGTAATTGTTCCTGTTTTGTCAAAAACAATGGTATCCAGCTTAGCAATTTTTTCAATCGTTAATGTATCTTTTACATAGAATTTATTTCTACCTAAAATCCTCATAATGTGACCGAAAGTAAACGGTGCAGACAGGGCGAGGGCACAAGGGCAGGCGATAATCAGAATTGCTGAAATAACCTGAAACATTTTTGATAAATCAATAAATGACCAATAAATTCCGGAAATGACGGCGATACCTAAAATAATGAATGTGAAGTATTTACTGATGTTGTTGGTCAGGGTGTCAAGCCCCGTTTCATGCTTCTTGAAGGCTTCTTTATTCCAAAGCTGTGTCAGATAACTCTGGTCTACATCTTTAATAACTTCCAGTTCCAGAGATGATCCTACCTGTTTTCCACCGGCAAAAATCTTATCTCCCGGCTGTTTGCTGATGCTTTCACTTTCCCCGGTAATAAAACTGTTGTCAATATTTCCTTCACCATTGATCAGAATGGCATCTACCGGAATGATTTCCTGGTTTCTAACCAATATTCTGTCTCCTACTTTGACTTCAGAAAGCAGAATGTTGTCCTGTTTTCCTTCAAAGTCAACCTTCGTTACGGCAATAGGATAAAAAGATTTGTAATCTCTGTCGTACGAAAGGGCACTGTATGTTCTTTTTTGGAAAAGCTTACCCATCAGCATAAAGAATAGAAGGCCGCACAGCGTATCGAAATATCCCGGACCGTAGTCGGTAGCCACCTCATAAATACTTCTTCCGAAAAGAACAAATATTCCCAATACAATAGGAACATCAATATTGACGATTTTATTTTTTAAACCGTACCATGCTGATTTATAGTAATCCGAAGCGGAATAAAATACAACGGGGCAGGCGAGTAAAAACATCAGTACTCTGAAAAGCCCTTTATAATGTTCCATCCAGTAATCTTCACCTCCTACATATTCAGGAAAGGCAAGGAACATTCCGTTCCCAAATGCGAAACCTGCGATGGCAAATTTTACAAGAAGAGATTTGTCGAGATGATCAACATTTTTTTCGGCTGTTTCAAGACTGATGACCGGCTTGTATCCCAGATTAGTTAAAAAATTGGCAAGCTCACTTAATGGTAAGTCTTTATGATTAAAAGAGATCTGTAGGGTTTTTCTTGTGAAATTAACCTGTGAATACTTAATGTACTTATTTAAGGTATGAAGGCTTTCCAGTAACCATATACATGAAGAACAGTGAATTACAGGGATTTTGAAAGTTACAAGACTGGTGTTTCCCTCAGAGAAGTCGGTGACCTTATCGAAAATTTCAGGGGTATCCAGGTAATCGAACTGTGTAGAGTTTTCATCACCGGGACGAATTCCGGCACCCTTATTAAGCTCGTAAAAGTTACTTAAATTGTTCGAATTCAGGATTTCGTAAACAGATTTACATCCGTTGCAACAGAAAGTCCTTTCATCAAACAAAATTCTCTCTTTTTCTATACCTTGACCACAATGAAAACAGTTCTCGCTCACCACCATAAAATATTGAACTACAAAATTATAACAATTTTTTTTGTTTATCGTGTTAAAAAGTTCTATTTTTGTGATAAATATCATATAAAATGCCGCAGGAACAACAGATAGCAATTGAAGAGAGGTTCGCCAGAGTTTTTAATGATAAATCATTTAAGGAAAGACTTTCTAGCGCAGATTTTGAAAAATATATTAATGGCAAAAAGAAATTAAGTTTTCAGAAACATGACACTATTTTTGAGGATGGAGAAACTCCAAAAGGAGTATTCGTCCTAGAAAAAGGTGCGGCCAAATTATCAAAATCAGGAGCATTCGGAAAAGATCAGATTTTAAGATTTATCAAAGAAGGGGATATCATCGGCTATCGTTCTTTGCTTTGTGGAGAAAACTTCCAAGCCAAAGCCGAAGCAATGACAGATATTGAATGTGTTTTTCTACCTGCAGATATCTTTATGTATCTCTTAGAGGTAGATCCACAGCTTTCTTTTGTCATGCTTCAAAAAATTTCATACGAATTAGGAGAATCTTCTAACACCATTACATTCCTTGCACAGAAAACCGTAAGAGAAAGGTTGGCTGAAATACTGCTGCTTCTGGAGCAGAAGCTGGGAGTAGATCCGGAAGGCTTTATTAAGATTTCCCTGACAAGAGAAGAAATTGCCAATATTATTGGTACCGCTACAGAAAGTGCCATCCGTCTGATCTCAGAATTCAAACAGGATAGCCTGATTGAAGTAGACGGAAGAAATATCAAGATTTTAAATCACGACAAACTCATGAAACTCGGTCACGTAGTTTTATAAAAATCATACAAAATTTAAGTCGGCTGAAGGCCGACTTTTTAACTTTTAAAAATAGATAAATTATGTCTGTTCACTCTGAAATTAAAAAAGTTACGACTGAAACCTTGCGTAAAATGAAATTCGACAAGGAAAAAATAACAATGCTTACAGCCTATGACTTTACCACGGCAAAGATGGTAGATGCTGGCGGTGTAGATGCTATTTTGATTGGAGATTCTGCAGCAAATGTGATGGCTGGTTTTGAAACCACATTACCTATTACCCTGGATCAGATGATTTATCACGCTCAAAGTGTGGTAAGAGGAACTGATAGAGCGTTGGTCATTGCGGATCTGCCTTTCGGAACTTATCAGAGTAACCCTGAAAAAGCATTGGAATCTGCAGTAAGAATGATGAAGGAAGGAGGAGCCCATGCCGTAAAAATTGAAGGGGGAAAAGAAATTTCTAAATCAATAAAGAAAATTGTGAACGCAGGAATTCCTGTAATGGGACATTTGGGATTAACTCCACAATCTATTTATAAATTCGGAACCTATAAAGTAAGAGCAAAAGATGAAGCAGAAGCAGAGAAACTGATTGCTGATGCACAGCTTTTGGAAGAACTGGGATGTTTTTCTGTAGTCTTAGAGAAAATTCCTGCTGATCTGGCTAAAAGAGTAACGGAAAGTATTTCTATCCCTACTATTGGAATTGGCGCCGGAGCAGACTGTGACGGACAGGTTTTGGTCTATCATGATATGGTGGGAATGAATAAAGGGTTCAGTCCGAAATTCTTAAGAAGATACCTTGATCTTTATACTGAAATAACAGGAGCTGTTGCTCAATACGTGAAAGATGTAAAGACTGTAGAATTTCCAAACGAAAACGAAAGTTATTAATCTATGCAAAATCAACAACAATCTATCCAGGGAATCTTATCTATCGCAGCACTTATTTGTCTTGCTATAGGCTGGTTTAATCTTTTTTCTCCGGAAATCAATCATCTGCTTTCCCGAAAAGTTTTTTATGTACTGATAGGTGCCAGTTTCTTTATCCAGGCCCCATTGCTTACCAATAAAAACTTTGTCTATGCCATGTATGCTGCGGCAGGAATTTGTGTTATCGGAGCCTTTCTACCTGAAGATTCAAAACTTTCAGCACTTAAAACCATTGGCCTTTTGGGGGGGATTATTCTTTCGCTGTCCAATAGAAGAAGATAGACTGAAGAATTATGAAGGAGCAGATTGTATATGAAGATAACCATCTTCTGGTGGTTAACAAAAAAGTCGGTCAACTTGTACAAGGAGATAAAACCGGCGATGAATCACTATTAGAATCTATAAAGAATTTTATAAAAATAAGAGATGCTAAGCCGGGGAATGTTTTTCTCGGCTTGGTTCATCGTATAGACCGTCCTACTTCAGGATTGGTAATCTATGCTAAAACTTCCAAAGCACTTTCCCGCCTGACTCAAATGGTCAAAAACCGTGAGGTTAAAAAGACGTATTGGGCTGTGGTAGGAAAAGAAATGATTCCACAAAGCCAGAGGCTGGTTCATTACTTAAAGAAAAATGAAAAAAACAATAAAGCTATTGTTTTTCCAAAAGTGACAGAAGGAGCTAAAGAAGCGATTTTAACCTATCATGTTATTAAAACACTTGATAATTATATACTTCTTGAAATTGATCTGGAAACAGGCAGACATCATCAGATCCGTGCCCAATTATCTAAAACAGGAATTCCCATCAAAGGAGATCTTAAATATGGGGCACCCCGTTCCAATCCTGACGGAGGAATTAATCTTCATGCAAGAAAATTGGAGTTCATTCATCCGGTAACCAAAGAAAAGATCGAAATTACAGCACCTGTTCCGCAAAATGATGCAATCTGGAGAGCTTGTGAGGAGTAAAAAACTAAAATACATGAAAATTCAATTATTGTGCTTTGCCATATTAATGGCTTTTGCATCTTGTTCTAGTAATAATGATGAAATATTGACAGAAAAAGAACAGGTCGAAAACAAAATAAATGCTGTCAATAAAATATCCTGGAACTTCCCGGTTTTAACACCCTCTTCTCCGGGATATGACCCCAATTACACGTTTGAATATGACGTTCAGGGTAGGGTTGTTAGAAAAAACGGAGGTGTTTTTTCCACTGATGCGAGTACAGGTTTCGGTTCAGTATTTACAAATACAATTTATACAACGATATCATACTCCGGGAATACTGCTGTTATGGGAACTTACAGTTTAGATCCATTATTTATTCCATCATTAGATGAAAGAAAATTTGAATTTGATAATCAAGGAAAAATTATCAAATCATTCTTTCCAGATAGTAGTCATTATTTTGATAGACAGCTAACCTATAATTACAATTCTTTAGGAAGACTTGTGGAGATTTTGACTGAATATCCTAATATGCCTTATGATCCCACAGAGCCCAATGATTATGTTTTAACTTTTATAGAAAAGTTTAGCTATGATACCTCGGGAAATCTAACAAGAGCAGTTACAACAGAAAGGAATAATAATGCTGATATTTGGGTTGTAAAAGAAATAGAGTTCAGTGATTTTGATACTGCTCAGAATCCACTTAAAGGGCTGGACGTTTTTGAAGATTACTTTTACTTATCCTTATCTAAGAATAATCCTAAAAAGAAAGTAATTAAAAAATATGTTGCTGGAAATTTGGTTTCCGATCAATATCAAATATGGACAAGTCAATATAATTCAAACGGAACATTAAAGCTTTATTTTTAAGATAATTATAAAGCTAAAAATACTCAAAATCCTGTTTCATCCTATGAGACAGGATTTTTGTTTAATGTGAAACTAATTTTGCCCATTCTGAAAAAATACCTACCTTCGTCCCAGACTTTAGGGGTGTCTGTTGACCAACAGACTGAGACTTTACCCTTTGAACCTGATCTGGATTATACCAGCGTAGGGAAAAGCAGATGACTTTTGCTGTGCATTCTATTGTACAATAATGGCCATTCCTAAAGTATATTTAAATTATTAGGAATGGAACTTATAATCAACCACACCCGAAAAACATTTGATATACTTCCCGATAATCTGGAAGCATTATTGGCTATGGAACTCCCCGGAAAGAAAAAAGGGATTGCTGTAGCTGTAAACAACCGTATTATTCCACTGTCCGCCTGGGCAGAGACATTTCTCAAAGATCAAGATTCAGTTTTAATCATTACTGCCACTCAAGGCGGCTAATTTTCATATTTAATACCAATATTTATGGCTCATTCAATTACGTGTTCGCCATTTCCGAACTCAAAGAAAATCTATGTTGAAGGAACAATACATCCTATCAATGTAGCAATGCGTGAAATAGCACTTAGTCCCACCAAGCTTACGAAAGGAGGCTTTGAAGACAATGCTCCTGTAACGGTTTACGATACTTCAGGTCCTTATACGGATGTCAATGCAGAAATTGATATTCAAAAAGGCCTTCCGAGAATAAGAGAACAATGGATTTTAGACAGAAAAGATGTAAACATCCTGAGTGGAATATCATCTGAATACGGAAAAGCCCGTTTAGCAGATCCACGTCTTGATGAACTGCGTTTTTCTTATGATCACAGACCCAAAGTTGCCCAGGAAGGTAAGGAACTTACCCAGCTGTATTATGCAAAACAGGGAATCATCACCGCTGAAATGGAGTATGTGGCGATTAGAGAGAACCAACGTATTGAACAGCTTGGAACGGTTTCAAAAGAGATGGCTTTTCAGCATACGGGAAACAGCTTTGGCGCAAATACTCCGAAAGGTAAAATCACTCCGGAATTTGTAAGAGATGAAATTGCAGCCGGAAGAGCTATTATTCCCAATAACATCAATCACCCGGAAAGCGAACCCATGATCATTGGGAGGAACTTTTTGGTAAAGATTAATGCGAATATAGGAAACAGTGCTGTTTCTTCGAGCATCGATGAAGAGGTAGAGAAAGCAGTATGGGCCTGCCGATGGGGGGCTGATACCATCATGGACCTGTCCACAGGAAAGAATATCCATGAAACAAGAGAATGGATTATCAGAAACAGCCCGGTGCCTATCGGTACAGTTCCTATTTATCAGGCATTGGAAAAAGTAAAAGGAGTGCCTGAAGACCTTACATGGGAAGTTTTTAAAGATACTCTGATCGAGCAGGCAGAACAGGGAGTTTCTTATTTTACCATTCATGCCGGAGTTTTATTAAGGTATATTCATTTGACAGTCAATAGAGTAACAGGAATTGTGTCCAGGGGAGGTTCTATCATGGCTAAATGGTGCCTTTTCCATCATAAAGAAAACTTTTTATATACCCATTTTGAAGAGATTTGTGAGATCATGAAGAAGTATGATGTCGCTTTTTCTCTTGGGGACGGTCTTCGTCCCGGATCCATCGCGGATGCTAATGATGCCGCACAATTTGCTGAACTGGAAACTTTAGGAGAGCTGACAAAAATTGCATGGAAACATAATGTACAGGTAATGATTGAAGGTCCCGGCCACGTTCCAATGCATATGATTAAAGAAAATATGGATAAACAGCTGGAAGAATGCCACGAAGCTCCATTTTATACATTAGGCCCTTTGACAACGGATATCGCACCGGGTTATGATCATATTACTTCAGGAATTGGAGCAGCAATGATTGGATGGTTCGGATGTGCCATGCTTTGTTATGTAACTCCCAAAGAACACTTAGGTCTTCCGAATAAAAAAGACGTTAAAGATGGGGTAATCACTTATAAACTGGCTGCGCATGCTGCAGATCTGGCAAAAGGACATCCAGGATCACAATACAGGGATAATGCATTAAGTAAAGCCAGGTTTGAATTCAGATGGGAAGATCAGTTTAATCTTTCGCTGGATCCGGATACGGCAAGAGCTTATCATGATGAGACTCTTCCTGCAGAAGGAGCAAAAATTGCCCACTTCTGTTCTATGTGCGGACCAAAATTCTGCTCTATGAAAATCACTCAGGAAATCAGGGAATCCGCAGAACAAGGAATGCTGGACAAGTCTCAGGAATTTATCGAAAAAGGGAAGGAAATTTATATATGATCCTTGTGATTACTCCCGAACAGAAATTTCCCAATGAAGCTGAGATTATTAATCAGATGTTTCAGGAAGGTCTGGATTTACTTCATATCAGAAAACCCGGGATCAGCAAAAGTGAATTGACTGCTTTTATCAGCAATATTGATCAGTCTTTTTATCCTCAATTGGTTTTGCATACGCATTATGAGCTTGGAAAAGAACATAATATATCACGGTTTCATTATAGGGAAGCTGATCGGGAAGAAAAGAAATATAAACCTGTGGTGGAAGAGCATACAATATCAACCTCAGTACATGATATCAGAGTATATAACAGGTTGGAAAAAGAATGGGGATATGCTTTCATAAGCCCATTCTTTCCAAGTATTTCTAAAAAAGGATATGGTGAAAATACAACCGTTATAGAGGATATAAACTCCCGGAATAATGAGCATGTAAAACTGATTGCTTTAGGAGGCATTGATGCGGAGAATATTCAGAAAGTTTTTGATGCCGGTGCAGATGGAGCTGCTTTGCTTGGCGGTATCTGGGAACGTGAAGAACCATTAGAAGCTTTTATGAAATGCAGAAAAAAAGTCTTTTTATAATTAAAAAACGGATCCCTCTTTAGCGGGATACTTACTACCTATGGAAAAATTACAATACATATCACAGGGAGATACAAAAGAAGAGCAGGAGCTAAATATCAGGAAAGCTTTAGACCATGGAGTAAAATGGGTACAGGTGCGATGGAAAAATGCTCCAGAAAGAGAATTGACCGGTCTTTGTGAAATTGCAAAACAGCTATGTTCAGAATATGAGGCGGTCTCTATTATTAATGATAATGTGCAGCTGGCAAAGGAGATTGATGCAGATGGTGTTCATTTGGGATTGAATGATGGATCTGTTAAAGAAGCAAGACTGGTTTTGGGAGAGCATAAAATAATCGGGGGGACGGCAAATACAATAGCTGATGTTCTTCAAAGGATGTATGAGCCGTGTAACTATATTGGTTTAGGACCATTAAGGTTTACAGCCACCAAAGAAAAACTGAGCCCCGTTCTGGGCTTTGAAGGATATCAGAAGATCATTGATCACCTGAAAGAAAGATCCTTAGAGATTCCTAAAATATTTGCCATTGGAAGTGTTACCCTTGAAGATATTGTGCCATTACAGCAAATCGGGATTTATGGGATTTCCGTTTCAGGAGAGATTACAAAACAACCATCTATTATTAACACATTAAAAAAGGCAATGATATACAATTGCCAGTAACGAAACTTTTAGACAAGTAAAGAAAAGTCTAAAATAAAGACTGTACTTCTTGGGAAAAAAAATAGAGAATATGAATAATCAAAAATTGATAATAGCAGACAGGACCTTTGAATCAAGATTGTTTTTAGGAACAGGAAAATTCGGAAGTCTTAGAGATATGACATCATCTGTTGTCGCTTCAGGAACAGATATGGTGACCATGGCATTGAAAAGAATTGACGCGCAGTCGGCAGAAGACGATTTGCTTGAGTCATTAAGAGAAACCCATGTTCACCTCCTTCCTAATACTTCAGGGGCCAGAACGGCAAAAGAGGCCGTATTAGCAGCCCAATTAGCGAGAGAAGCACTGGAGACCAATTGGGTGAAACTGGAAATTCATCCTGATCCCAAATATTTGCTGCCTGATCCTATTGAAACCTTGTACGCTACGGAAGAGCTTGCAAAACTGGGATTTATAGTGATGCCTTATATCCATGCAGATCCTGTTTTATGTAAACGTCTTGAAGATGCCGGAACAGCCGTGGTTATGCCCTTAGGAGCACCTATCGGAACCAATAAAGGGTTAAGAACATTAGATTTTTTAGAAATTATCATCAGCCAAAGTAATGTACCCGTTGTTGTAGATGCAGGAATAGGAGCACCTTCTGATGCTGCAAAAGCAATGGAAATGGGGGCAGATGCCGTTCTTGTGAACACGGCTATTGCTGTAGCAAGAAATCCGGTTAATATGGCAGTTGCATTTAAAGAAGGGGTTATTGCCGGAAGAAGAGCCTTTGAATCCGGATTGGGAGCAATTGCCGATCATGCAGAAGCATCAAGTCCTCTTACTTCCTTTTTATTTGAATAAAATCACAATATGAAAAGCTTTAAAGATGTTTTTGAACAATTTCAATGGGATGAAGTAAAGAATAAGCTTGAAAAAGTAAGTCTGTATGATGTTCAAATCAGCCTTCAGAAAAAGAATAAAACCCTTGAAGACTTTCTGAACCTGCTTTCTCCGGCTGCCGCTTCAGAATTGGAACAGATGGCTAGAATGACACAGGCGCTAACCCAAAAACGTTTTGGGAAAACCATTCAGTTATATGCGCCCCTGTATCTCAGCAATGAATGTCAGAATATCTGTACCTATTGCGGCTTCAGCCTGGATAATAACTTAAAGAGGAAAACACTATCCGATACAGAACTCATGGTAGAGGCTTCGGTACTAAAGTCTATGGAAGTGAATCATATATTGCTGGTAAGCGGAGAAGCTAATAAAATAGTGGGGGTTCCTTATTTTCAGAATGCGGTCCGTTTATTAAGACCACATTTTTCCAATATTTCCATCGAAGTACAGCCTTTAGCAGAAGAGGAATATAAACTTTTGCATGAAGAGGGAGTCCATTCGGTATTGGTATATCAGGAAACTTATCATCAGGAAGTATATAAAGAATACCATCCGAAAGGAAAGAAATCCAATTTTGATTTTCGTCTGGATACCCCGGATAGAATAGGGAGGTCAGGTATTCATAAAATAGGACTGGGAGTTCTGCTAGGGCTGGAAGATTGGCGGGTAGACAGTTTTTTCAATGCATTGCACATAGATTATCTTCAGAAGCAGTACTGGAAAAGTAAATTTTCAGTTTCATTTCCCAGGCTGAGACCCGCAGAGGGAATTATTGAACCCAATTTTATAATGGAAGATAAAGATCTGCTTCAGCTGATCTGTGCCTACAGAATATGGAATGAAGACCTTGAAATCTCAATCTCTACCAGGGAAAATGAAGTTTTCAGAAATAATATTGTGTCTCTGGGGGCTACCGCGATGAGTGCAGGATCCAAAACCAATCCTGGAGGATATTCTGTGGACAAAGAATCTTTGGAACAGTTTGAAACCAGTGATGAACGGAGTATGGAGGAGATCAGGAATATGATTAGAAAATCAGGCTATGATCCTGTCATGAAAGATTGGGATTCCATATATAGCGGTGTTTAAATGGTAAATATGTTAATGACCAACGATGAAAAACGAAGATACATTTGCGAGATACAGCCGTCAGATCTTTATTGAGGAAATAGGACTGGAAGGACAGAAGAAAATAATGGCTTCAAAAGTTCTTGTCATAGGAGCGGGAGGTCTGGGAAGTCCTATTATCCAATATTTGGCTGCCGCTGGAGTAGGTAGTTTAGCTGTGATGGATTTTGATCATCTGGAGCTTCATAACCTAAACCGGCAGGTAATCCATAATGAAAATAATATGGGAATGCCTAAAGTAAAAAGTGCAGAAATATTTGTGAAAAACCTCAATCATCAGGTAGCGTTTATGGGGATCAACGAGAAAATTAATGCTTCAAATGCAGAACATGTGCTGTCCCAATATGATGTAGTAGTAGATGGTTCTGATAATTTCTCAACAAGATATCTGGTGAATGATACCTGTGTAAAGCTGGAAAAAACATTGGTCTATGGAAGTATTCTTGGCTTCTCAGGACAGCTGGCGGTATTCAATCATAAAGGAAGTAAAAACCTGCGCGATCTGTTTCCGGAACCTCCTTTTGATGAAGATATGCCGGATTGTGACAGCCTTGGAGTATTGGGTGCTTTACCGGGAATCGTTGGAAGTATGATGGCTCTTCAGGTTCTGAAAATAATCACCGGGCTTCCCGTGAATCTGAACCAGCTAACACTCATTGATACATTGGATTGGAGGTTTCAAACACTGGATTTTTAGGAATAGGTCTTAGCTCATTGATCAATAAAATATCATTTCCATTGGCTTCATTCTAAACTTAGATTTCCACAAATCTTGCAGATACCTGTTGTATCACGTAAAAAGCGAAAAGTAGATAAAAAAAGACAGTGAAATAATCACTGTCTTTTAATTTTTAACAAATTTATTTATTGTCCCTGCTGCATGACACCGGTATCTTCTTTTTTAGTTTGGTTTAAGATATTGGGATCTTCTTTTGCCAGTTTGTTTCTGGTAGGAATTTTATAATTGATTGAAAAACCGAAGTTTCTTGAATCATATTTAGATCGTATCATAACCCTTTCTCCTTCAGGTGGGCTGGAATAAGCCTGCATCACCTGGCTGTTGAAAATATCATTAGCAAATACGGAGACCGTAAGGCGCTTGTCCAAAAACTTTTTGGTCAGGGTAATATTAAGGGAGTTATTGAACGGTTTATCTGCTGTAAAATAGAAATATCCTCCTTTGGGTGTTAAATAGCTGTAATTAACATTCATATTGATTTCCTTAGGAAGGATAATTTGAGTCATCACATTAAAAATCCAGAACCCTTTATTGTTGAGGTTTTCAATGTCATGTTTCTGATATCCTGCATACAGATACATAAAGTTGATTTTATCAGGATTAAAATTAAACTTCATGATTTCACTTATCGGTTTGCTGAATATCATAAAAGGAATAGGAAGACCTACATTGAAATTGTGGATTTTCATATTAGAAATATTAATCTGCTCATTGTACAGATTTTTACCGTCTTTTCTGATAATCTGTGCTACCTGGTTGCTTGCCGAACTTACACTATAGCCGATAAATGCATAATCAAAAGCAGAAACCTTAAGCTCATAGTTATCAAAAATGGTCGGCTGAAGATTCGGGTTACCGGTTATTTGGGTATTGGGACCTGCAAATGTGGTATTGTTGGGGTTAAGAGCAGAAATACTCGGTAAACTGATTTTTCTGTTATAGTTTGCTGCAACATACACCTGATTCATCATGCTATACTGAATGCTGGCATTTGGGAAAAACTTAAACTTATTAAAAGGAATTAAATCATCCTGAACAAGTTTTTTATCTTTGTTAATATATCTTGTTACTCCGGAAATATCATAGTTTTCAGCACGTCCTCCTAATGTAAAATCAAACTTCTTAAGTTTTGCCTGAAATTCTAAATAGGTAGATGCGGTTTGTCTTTGATATTCTAAATTGGTCAATCCAAAGCTTTTAGTATCATAATCCTGTCTTTCATATAACCCTCCTGCACTTAGTTTTCCACCATCAAGAAGTTTAATGGGTTGTGAGTAATCAACTTTGAAGTTGGCTATTCTCATATCCGATTTGTTGTTGAGAATATCATTCCCTCCTGCATAGCCAAAAGGTTTCCCATTTTCTGTATAAAAACCTTCCCGAAAGAAATTATCCTGAGAAAACTTGGTATCAGACTTTGTATAGCCAAACTGAAAATCCAGCTTTTGGGACTTGTCTGCAAAACGCTTTTGATAGGTCACCACAGCTTCCTGTCTCAGGCTGTTGGTACGTGCTGCATCAAAAGCATCAAATTTAGCTTCTTTATAAACATCAGGATCCTGGCTGACAAGGAGATCAGCAAGACCATTACTTAGAGTATAGTTATCATTATTATTGTGGTAAATGTCGTAGTTAAGCAATAATCTGTCCTGCCCAAGCTCAAAGGTTACCCCTGATTTTGCAAAATATCCACGGGCATATCGGTCCGTATTTCCAGACAGAAGGTTGTCCTGCTGAGTATTAAGCATACTTTCACGATAGTTTTGGCCAACATTAAGCTGCCATCCGAAGAGTTTATTTCTGGCGTTGAGGTTAATTGAGTTAGTTACCCTGTTTCTATACTTATCATAGTTTGTGAACGTATAATTCCCTGAATAAGTAGCTGTTAAGTATTTATTGGCATTTTTATTCGTAACAATATTCATGATGGCTCCTCCGGAGGTTGCCGGAAATTCTGCGCCTGGTTGGGTAATCACCTCAATTTTCTCTACAGAATTGGCAGGCATGCCTTCAAGAAATGAGTTTAATTCATTAGAAGTAATGTTTAAAGGTCTTCCGTTAAGATAAACATCCAGCATTTTTCCCTGATACATCATTCCCGCGATGTCTGTGGCTACAAGTCCCGGAAGTTTTTTAATCCCTTCCAATACATTCCCGTTGTTGAGCTGAGGCTGTTCAGAGAAATCAAAAACAGTACGGTCTGCTTTTTGTTCAACTGCTTTTTTAGTTTTGGTGATCACTACACCGTCAATTTGTTTTTCTTTAGGCTGGTTATTATTTTTTTCCTGAGAAAAAATAAAAACTGAGCTTACAAGTGATAAAGCGAATACAGTTTTTTTCATAATGTTTTTTACTACTATTCCGTTAGACGCTCAAAAGGAGAATTTGTTACGATAAAATGATGGAAATTAATTTTTTATGTCAAATATTTTTTTTATTTCTGAAATAATTATACCTTTGCCAGGTAATTATCAAGAATCTCTAGATGGGATAGCAACCTGCAAAAACAAGCAAGGTGCTGCAATCGATAAGCCGGATCTTCCGGAAAAAATGTTTATCATTCTATCATTTCTCCCATCTTGAATTTTTGTTTTAAAGTTAAAATCAATGTTTAAAGAAACGGGAAATCTCATTACACATGTCAATTTTTATTCCTCAGATCATGAAGACGGACTTCATTATTCTGATATGTTCTCATGCCATTTCTACATGGGCATGCGTTGTTGTTTCTAGCCTTTTCCATTTCTAAAAAATAATACCAACATTTCAAACATTTATGCTAACCTTAAAATTTAAGGTTACAGGATTTGTAGTGCTTAAAAGTAAATCCTCACAACAAAAAAATAAAACACATGTATCATTTCAATAAAAAAATCCTTATCACTTCAGCTGCCTTTATTACAACATTTTATTACGCGCAGTCTGATACAGTACAGTCCAAAAAAATAGACGATGTGGTCATCCTGGGATCACGAGGTTCCGGAAGATCATTAACTGATACTCCGGTTCCGGTAGATATCATTAATATTTCAAAAATTCTAAAACAAAGTCCTGTCAATAATATCAGTCAGGCTTTAAACTATATCGTTCCCTCATTTTCATCTACTTCACATACCGTTAATGATGGTACTGATTTCGTGGATCCTGCCCTTTTAAGAGGTTTGGGTCCGGATCAGGTTTTGGTGTTGCTAAACGGAAAAAGACGATATCAGTCTTCTTTGATTAACGTAACACTTACTCCGGGAAGAGGTTCTGTAGGAACCGACCTTAATGCAATTCCTGCTTTTGCTTTAGATAAGATAGAGGTGCTAAGGGATGGCGCTTCCGCTCAATATGGATCTGATGCCATTGCCGGTGTTGTTAACCTGGGGCTGAAAAAAAGATTGGGACTTTCCGGACAGGTATTTTTAGGAGGATATGCTTCACCTGTTGCTAATAATTTTTCGGGAGGAGTTGACGGGCAGACCATTTCTGTGGATCTTAATTACGGAGCAAAAATCGGAAAAGCCGGTTTTTTTAATATTACAACCTCCGCACAATACCGCGATCCTTATTCCAGAGCAGGTGTTCGGGAAGGAGATATTTTCAATGCTTACAACGCTGTCAATTACAGAGCTTTGCAGGATGGTGTTAATATTGATGGGCTGTATAAGAATATCAAAAACACGTCCAATACCCAGCAGATCATCAGTACCATTAAACAATATGCAACAAAAGTAGATTATTTCTCCTCCGGTTTTCAGTCTCAGATTTCCAATGCAAACAGTATTTCTGACCTTCAGGGGCTATTAGGTGGTGATTTTACCAGTCAGGAGCTTGCTTACAGGGGACTGGAAAGAAAAGACTTCAGTCTTAGAGCCGGGCAGTCTAAATTACAGTCGGTACAGCTTTTCTTTAATTCTGAAATACCGGTTAATGACGATTGGAAAGTCTATTCTTTTGGGGGATACAGCTACCGTATTGGAAATGCCGGCGGTTTTTATCGTCTTCCAAATAACGAAAGAAACATCAATGCGGTTACTCCTAATGGATATCTGCCTCAGATTGAAGCGACAGTAAATGATTATTCCCTTGCAGCAGGAATTAAAGGAAAATGGAATGGCTGGAACGTAGATTTCAGTAATACATTTGGGAAAAATGCCTTTAGCTTTGGTGTTGTGAATACCTTTAATGCCTCTCTGACAGACCATTCTCCAAGAAGTTTTGAAGCTGGAGGATCTGAGTTTTCACAGAATACGGTCAATCTTGATTTTTCGAAGAAATATAATGTATTGCATGGCCTTAACCTCGCGTTTGGAGGAGAATACAGATATGAAAACTACAAAGTAAACGCCGGAAAGGAAAACTCTTATGCTTCTTATGATATTTTTGGGAATGTGGTTACTGCCAATACACCTGAAAATGAAAAAGTAACAGACTTTTTTGGAAATATAAGACCGGCAGGAGCTCAGGTTTTTCCTGGTTTCAGTCCTGAAAATGCTGTTTCCGGAAGTCGGAATAGTGTTGCGGCCTACGCTGATGTGGAGCTTGAAGTAACAGACAGATGGTTACTTGAAGGTGCTCTGCGCTATGAAAACTATTCAGACTTTGGATCTACATTTAATTATAAGCTGGCAACAAATGTAAAACTGGCACCCAATTTCAATTGGAGAGGTGCCGTATCTACAGGATTTAGAGCACCTTCTTTAGCTCAGATTTATTATAGTTCTACTTCCACATTGATTCAGCAAGGAAAAACAACACAGGTAGGTACTTTCAGGAATAATTCTGAGGCAGCACAGGCTCTTGGTATTCCAAAATTAAAGCAGGAAACATCACAATCCTACAGTACGGGAATTACATGGAGAATTCCGGCATTAAGCCTGGCATTCACAGCCGATGTATATTATATAAAAATAAAAGACAGGGTGGTCCTTACAGACCTTTTCTTCCGTCCTAATGGTAGCTTTACCCCAGGTTCAGATCAGGCAGTTCTTCAGGATGCTTTCGACGTGGCAAGAGCAAGCGCTGCTAATTTTTTTGCCAATGCTGTGGATTCTCAGACAAAAGGACTAGATATTACAGTTTCTCAGACTTCGAAAATTTCATCAGGTGTTTCCCTGGAAAATAATTGGGGCATCAACCTGAACCAAACCAAAAGAATTGGAGATATCCACGCATCCCCGAAATTAGTAAGCCAGATAGATAATTATTTTTCTGAGCCGAACAGAGTCTATTTCGAAGAGGCTGTACCCCGGATAAAAGCAACATTATCCAATACCCTGAAATTATCAGACTTTAGCCTTGTACTTCGAAATTCTTTTTTCGGTAAAGTGACAGATGCAGATGTTGTGGATGCCAATTTTGATGGCATCACAGAAAGCGGGGAGCATTTTGTATTAAATAGCCGCTTTGTAACGGATCTTTCGGTGGGTTATGATTTTAATAAGAATATTTCAGCAACCGTTGGAAGTAATAATCTCTTCAATATACTTCCTTCCAAAAGCCCTAATATAAGCTCATTAACGGCAGATAATCAGTTTGTCTATTCCAGACAGGTTTCTCAGTATGGTATCGGAGGACGCTTTGTGTTTGCAAGAGTAGAATTTAAATTTTAAGCAGAAGACAGCAAAAAGCAGAGACTTAATCTCTGCTTTTTTGTTTGAATAAACAGGTGGATTTCATTATTGTGCCCGGTTTTTTTCTTCAAAATTAATTTTTCTCTCCTCATTTTTCAGCTTCTGGTTGCCGAAATTATAGGTGATACTTAAGGTCAGCCTTCTGGCGTCCCAATAATTATTGAAAGACTGTGTATTATCGGAGAAATACATATTGGCTTTATATCCGGATTGTTTAAAGATATCACTTATCGAAAGGTTAATCTGCAATGCTTTTTCTGCAAAGCTCATTTTTATTCCGGCATCAGCACTGGCCCTGTTTCTGACGGACATATACCCATCCCTTGATGGAAGATTATGCCAGTAATTTAAAAACAGAAAAAACGTTTTGGCTTTATTGAGTCTGAAAGTATTGTTGGTAGAATAATAGAAGGCTTGTCCACTTTTAGGGATGGCATTGAATTGGGTAATCTGGGTTTCATTACAGCTGAAGGATGCAGAAAGATTGCTTTCCCAGATTTTGAAAAAAGTATCTGTATAGTTAAGATTGATCCCATAATTGTTTTGATTGTAATAATTTTGATAGGTACTGGTTAGCTGGATTCCATCTAAAAATGTGATCTGGTCAAAATTATTCAAGGTTCTCTGGTAGTAGAGATTAGCTGAGAATTTATTTTTAAAGATATAATTGAATTCAATATTATGGTTGAATGAAGGCTGGAGGCTCGGATTTCCGGTATAATAAGTATTTGGATTGGAGTACCAGCGGAAAGGATCTAAAGCCCGGAAATAAGGGCGGTTAATCCTTCTGGAATAGGTAAGACTGAACTGGTGATCAGCATCAGCCTTATAAGAAATATAGGCAGTGGGAAATAGTTTTCCATACCTATTGTCAGACTGAGACTCTGTGGTGGGTGAAAATCCTTTTGTATCAGTATATTCGTAACGCAGGCCTATTTTTGCAGACCATTTTTCACCAAAATCTTTACTGGCACTGAAGTAACCTGCATAATTTTTTTCATTATAATTAAAAAGATTGCTTTTTTTCGGGTCAATGGTATAATTTCCACTGATCATATTATAATACTCAATAGCTGAGTTGTTCGAAAACTGACTGTACTTGGTACCGGCTTCAACTTGAATGGTTTTAAGATTTAAAGTCAAATCAGCCTGTCCGGAATAGATTTTATAGTCCACCGAAGATAGATTTCTGACCATTTGTTCTGAATGATCTGCCATATTTATGGTTTTAAAATTGACCTGAGTATCCGGAAGGTTTCCATAATAATTAGCTCCAAAACTCAGCTTATGATCTCCTAGCTTTTGATCAAAATAAAGGTTCAGCATTTGGGAAGTAAAATCAGAACGGTGTTTAGAATCAGTTTGGGTCTGGAAGTTTAGAGTGTCGTCGGTAAAGTAGTTTTGCCCCGAATGAATATCCATATTGGAGTGTCCTTTCAACATATCATAAACCATTCCTATATTGGATTTTTCGGATAATGAGTAATCCAGTGTCGCATTAAACCCAAATCCATCATTCATATCCCTTCTGTCATCTCTGTTAACCGAAGAACTTTTTCCCATAACCTGATAATTTTCTACAGAACGTTTTTCTTCATCAAATCCCTGTAGTTTTATTGCTGCTTTTAATTTTTCATTCTGATAATTAACCCCTGCCACACTCCCAAATCCGGCATAGGTTTTTTGTTTATAATACGTGGTCAGATAACCGTTCCATCCAAGAAGTTGATTTTTTTTAAAAACAATATTAATAATCCCGCTATTTCCCTGAGCTTCATACTTTGAAGGCGGAGTAGTGATGACTTCAATTTTCAGAATGTTCTCAGAACGTAAGTTTCTTAAATAATTGATGAGTTCGGTACCGGAAAGGTTAAGCATTCGGTCATTAACCATAACAGAGACTCCATTTTTGCCGGCAATAGAAAGAAGACCTTTATCTTCATCCACTTTAAGAAAAGGAGTTCCTGCTAATACTTCTGTTCCTGAGCTTCCCTGGGATAGCATAGAGTTCTGAACATTATAGACAAGACGATCTACTTTACGTTCTACCAAATTTTTTTTAGCGTTTACCGTAACCGTTTCGATCTTTTTTACCATTGCAGAGTCTTTAGTCTGCCCTACCGCAAAAGAATAAAATAACACTGAGATATAGAAAATAGTTCTTTTCATTGTATGTAAGAGAGGTTTTATTACAGCTCTGGGACAAAGGTATAAGGTGGATATTCTTGCAAAAACAGGGATTAGACGAAGGCTTGTTTCATGGGTGTGAAAATAGTTTTATCGGAAAAAAAGAGCCTTTCATCGAAAACTGTAGATAAATTCCTTGGCGGAGCTTTATATTTGAGTATGAAAAAACAGCAAATTATCTGGCTTCAGATTATCTATTGGAGTTTTGATTTTTTTGGAACGGTTATTACTCCTAATTTCTTTTTTCCGGAGAGAAGCAGCTATGAAGTAAGTATTCTCAGGATTACTTTTTTTATGGTAAAGATTCTGAGTTTCTATATTTCATATATATTTATTTTCCCAAAGTTCTTCAAGCTGGATAAGCTTTACTCAGCTGTAATAGTTTTTGTATTGACTCTTCTTTGCTTTGCAGGACTGCGTTATATTCTTGAAGAAATAATTTTGCAGGAGATCGTTGGATTTCGAAACTATGGTGAAGGAACAGGACTTACATACTATTTTTTTGATAATATTTATAGCAGCTCTCTCACCACTTTCATAGCAGGAATTTTATGGATATTAGAGAAATACGGGGTGGCTGAAAATGATAAAAAACGACTCCTGATAGAGAAAAAACAAGCAGAACTTCAGGCATTGAAAACACAGATCAATCCCCACTTTATTTTTAATTCTTTAAATAATATTTACTCCCTTGTTTATCAGAATTCAGATAAATCATTACCCGCAATTGAAAAGCTGAGTGAGCTGCTCAGATACAGTACGAAAGATCTTGAAAAAGATGTGATCAGCCTGGATAAAGAAATTGGATATATTGAGAGCTTGATCGGGCTCGAAAAACTGAGAATAAAAAACGCTGAAATGCTGATTTTCGAAAAAGATATCACCCATCCAAAACTCAATATTTCTCCTATGCTCTTGGTTCCATTTGTAGAAAATGCTTTTAAACATGGTGACTTCAGGGATAAAGGTTTTGTTCTGAAAGTTTCCGATAAAAACCGAAGCCTTCATTTTTCTCTCCACAATTTTAAAAATCAAAGTATGAAAGATACAGCGTCTGGGATAGGTATTGAGAATGTGAAAAAGAGACTGGAAATTCTTTATCCTCAGAAATATGAACTGAATATAAAAGACTCAGAAACAGAATTTATAGTAGATTTAAAGATTGATTTACGAGATGAATACAATTAAATGCGTCGTTGTAGATGATGAGCCCCTGGCCATATCTCTCCTTGAAAACTATATCCGGAAGATCCCTTTTTTTGAACTGGTATTTTCTACCGAGAATCCTATATTGGCTTTAGAATATATTAAAGATAATGATTCTGACCTTATTTTTTTAGATATCCAGATGCCGGAGCTTACAGGGATTAATTTCATGAAAATTGTGGGATCCAGGCAAAAGTATATTTTAACTACTGCTTATTCGGAATATGCACTGGAAGGATACGAGCATAATATAATTGATTATCTGCTGAAGCCGGTTTCTTTTGACCGGTTTCAAAAAAGTGCCCTAAAAGCCAGAGAACGTTTCTCGGTTAATGAGGAAACAGATTCCCATTTCTTTGTCAAATCTTCCGGACAGCAACATCGTTTGCTCTTTAATGATATTCTTTTTATTGAGAGCATTAAAGACTATGTAAATATCAGGACAGAGGATGAAGAATATATCGTTCTGGACACGCTCAAATCAATGGAAAATCAACTTCCTGATCAATTTATACGCATTCATAAGTCCTTTATCATAAATCTGGATAAAATAAAAAGCATAGGAGCAAAAAAGGTGATGCTTTCTAAGCAGGAAATTCCAATTGGAGATATCTACAGAGCTAACCTTTTGGATAAACTGAAATAAAAAGACGGCTTCAACAGAAGCCGTCTTTTATATTAATCTAACAAGTAATCTTAATTTTCCTGTTGTTTAATCAGGTTCAGTGCAGAACCAGCCTTAAACCACTCGATTTGTTGATCATTGTATGTATGGTTGGCCATAATAATATCTTTAGTTCCGTTGGCATGAACGAATTCTAACGTCAATTGCTTGCCTGGAGCAAACTGATCAAGATCTAAGAAATTAACTGTATCATCTTCTAAGATTTTGTCATAATCAGCCTCACTAGCGAAAGTTAATCCAAGCATACCTTGTTTCTTAAGGTTGGTCTCGTGGATTCTCGCGAATGATTTTACCAGTACGGCTTTTACTCCCAGGTGTCTAGGCTCCATGGCAGCATGTTCTCTTGAAGAACCTTCACCATAGTTTTGATCCCCTACAACAATAGTAGGAATACCTGCTGCTTTATAAGCTCTTTGTACAGCCGGAACTTCACCATATTCACCGGTGATTTCGTTTTTCACGTGGTTCGTTTCCATGTTGTAAGCATTTACAGCTCCAATCAACATGTTATTTGAAATATTGTCAAGATGACCTCTGTATTTCAACCATGGTCCAGCCATAGAAATATGGTCGGTAGTACATTTTCCGAAAGCTTTGATCAATACCTTAGCCCCTTCAATATTTTTACCGTCCCAGGCAGGGAATTCTTCCAATAGCTGAAGTCTGTCTGAAGTAGGGCTTACATTGACCACAATACCGGATCCATCTGCTGATGGAGCCTGATAGCCATTGTCATCTACTGCAAATCCTCTTGCAGGAAGCTCAGAACCTTTAGGCTCATCAAGTTTTACCTGCTCACCGGCTTCGTTGGTTAACGTATCAGAAATTGGGTTGAAGTCTAATCTACCGGATATTGCTACAGCAGCTACCATTTCTGGAGAAGCTACAAAAGCGTGAGTATTTGGGTTACCGTCAGCTCTCTTTGCAAAGTTTCTGTTGAAAGAATGGATGATAGAGTTTTTCTCACCTTTATCAGCTCCTTCTCTGTCCCATTGTCCGATACATGGTCCACAGGCGTTCGTGAAAATTCTTGCGTTTTCAAATTTTCTGAAAGAATCTAAGAAACCGTCTCTTTCAGCAGTAAATTTCACCTGCTCAGAACCTGGGTTGATCCCTAAAATAGCCTTAGGTTTTACACCTTTTGCTACCGCATCTTCAACGATAGAAGCAGCTCTTGATAAATCTTCATAAGAAGAGTTGGTACAAGAACCGATAAGAGCCCATTCCACTTCTATTGGCCATCCGTTTGCTTCAGCTTTAGCTCTGAATTCAGCAACCGGAGTTGCCAGGTCCGGAGTGAAAGGTCCGTTTAAATGAGGTGTTAATTCAGAAAGGTTAATTTCTATTAATTGATCAAAATATTGTTCTGGGTTTGCATATACTTCAGCATCACCTGTTAAATGTTCCGCAATTTTATCAGCTGCATCTACAACGTCCTGTCTTCCTGTTGCAGTCAGATATCTTCTCATAGAATCATCATATCCGAAAGTGGAAGTTGTAGCGCCGATTTCAGCACCCATATTACAGATAGTACCTTTCCCTGTTGCAGAAAGAGATTCTGCACCTTCACCGAAATATTCTACAATACATCCTGTTCCCCCTTTTACAGTAAGGATTCCGGCTACTTTCAGGATCACATCTTTTGCAGAAGTCCATCCAGACATTTTACCCGTCAGTTTTACCCCGATAAGTTTAGGCATTTTAAGTTCCCATGCCATTCCCGCCATTACATCTACTGCATCAGCTCCTCCTACACCGATGGCTACCATTCCAAGACCTCCTGCATTTACGGTGTGTGAATCTGTACCGATCATCATCCCTCCCGGGAAAGCATAATTTTCCAATACCACCTGGTGGATAATACCAGCTCCGGGCTTCCAGAAACCAATTCCGTATTTATCACATACAGAACTTAAGAAGTTGAATACTTCAGAGTTTTTGTTGATTCCTTCCTGCAAATCTTTATCAGCACCTACTTTCGCCTGAATAAGGTGATCTGCATGAGCCGTTGACGGGACAGCTACTTTCGCTTTTCCTGCCTGCATGAATTGCAAAAGTGCCATCTGTGCAGTTGCATCCTGCATGGCTACTCTATCTGGTGCAAAGTCTACATAAGAGTTTCCTCTTTCATGTGCCTGTGTAGCATTTCCTTCCCAAAGGTGGGTGTAAAGGATTTTTTCTGAAAGGGTAAGAGGTTTTCCCACGATCTGTCTTGCTGCTGCAATTCTTTCAGGGTAACGCTCGTACACTTTTTTGATCATATCAATATCAAAAGTCATATCTAAATTTAGTTTTTTGTTCTTTTTCTGTTAATGTTTCTTTCTCTGATTTTGAGAGATAAAAACCGTTCTACAAACACATCAAAAAATGTTCCTATAATCTATAAATGAGCATACTTTTGATGATAAATCAAGAGATTTTATAACTTTCAATTTAAGAAAAAATAGAATTTATTTTGTTGATTTTCTTGAAAAAAAATTGTATTACCCTTAAAATGGAAGTATTCTAAACAAAAAATTGAAAGATTTTAAATCCTTACAGGACCAAAATCTTTCAATTATATAATTTTTAAAGCTATTGTTATACTTTATTAATGACCTACCTGAACCAACTCCTTGATTGGAGGGGTAAACTTAGTAAGATCAATACCTTCAACGGCTGCTTTATATTCATCTATATTAGGAATACGTCCGATAATAGCTGAAAGAACAACAACCGGAGTGGATGCAAGTAATGATTCTCCTTTTTTACGTTCAGAATCTTCAACCACTCTTCCCTGGAAAAGACGGGTTGACGTTGCCAATACAGTATCTCCTTTAGCTGCTTTTTCCTGGTTACCCATACAAAGGTTACATCCAGGACGCTCAAGATACATTACGTTTTTGTATTCCGTACGAGCTTCACCTTTAGGAGCTTTATCATCAAATTCAAAGGCAGAATATTTTTCTAACAATTCCCAGTCTCCTTCTGCTTTTAATTCATCGATGATGTTGTAAGTAGGTGCTGCCACTACAAGAGGAGCATTAAATTCTACTTTACCTTGTTGTTTTTCAATATTTCTAAGCATCTGAGAAACAATCTTTAAATCTCCTTTGTGAACCATACATGATCCCACAAAACCTAGATCTACTTTTTTCTCACCTCCATAATATGAAAGGTCTCTGATGGTATCGTGAGTATATCTCTTGGAAACATCATCATTGTTTACATCCGGGTCAGCAATCATTGGTTCAACGATTACATCAAGATCAACCACTACTTCAGCATAATATTTAGCATTAGCATCAGGAGTTAAAGCTGGCTTTTCACCAGATCTGATCTCTGCAATTCTCTTATCAGCTTTATTAATTAATCCCTGAAGAACTTGGTTATGATTGTCCATACCTTTATCAATCATGATCTGGATTCTGCCTTTTGCAATTTCCAAGGATTCGATTAGGGTATTGTCTTCAGAAATGTTGATAGAAGCTTTTGCTTTCATCTCTGCAGTCCAGTCTGTAAATGTAAATGCTTGGTCAGCAGGAAGCGTTCCGATGTGAACCTCAATGATTCTACCCTGGAATACGTTTTCACCTCCAAACTGCTTAAGCATTTGAGCCTGAGTTGCATGAACAACATCACGGAAATCCATATGCTCTTTCATGTCTCCTTTGAAAGTTACCTTTACAGATTCAGGAATTGGCATAGATGCTTCTCCGGTAGCCAGTGCAAGAGCCACTGTTCCTGAGTCAGCTCCAAAAGCAACACCTTTGGACATTCTTGTGTGAGAATCCCCACCAATAATGATTGCCCATTCGTCTACTGTAATATCGTTAAGAACTTTGTGAATTACGTCGGTCATAGCATGGTATTCCCCTTTAGGGTCACGGGCTGTGATCAATCCGAATTCGTTCATGAATTTCATTAGTTTCGGGATATTTGCCTGTGCTTTTTTATCCCATACTGAAGCTGTGTGACATCCTGATTGGTATGCACCGTCAACAATTGGAGAAATTACTGTAGCCGCCATAGATTCAAGCTCCTGAGAAGTCATAAGACCTGTTGTATCCTGAGATCCGACGATATTAACTTCTACACGAACGTCTGAACCAGCATGTAGTACTTTTCCAGGTGTTGTTCCTACAGCATTTCTATTGAAAATCTTTTCTACGGCTGTAAGACCTTGTCCTTCGTGAGAAATTTCTTTTGACGGAGCAAAAACAACCGGAGCTTCAACTCCTAAAAGCTGTGCTGCGAATGTCTGTAATTTTTTACCAAATACGATAGCGTAAGATCCTCCAGCCTTAATGAATTCCATTTTCTGAGGGGTCAATGCCTTAGAAATGTCAATCAGCTCCTGATCTCCGTTATATAATTTTTTCTCTTTTATATTAATCGTAAGTACAGTTCCTGTAGCAACAGAGTAAGCCTCTTCAAGGATCGGCTCCCCATTTTCATTACGAATCGGGTTTCCTTCTGCATCCAGTTTTTTCACCCAGTTTTTAAGGTCGATACCGATACCACCGGTAACATCAACTGTGGTAAGGAAAATAGGAGAAATTCCGTTTGTTCCTCCAACAATAGGAGCGATATTTACAAATGGAACATAGGGACTTGCTTGTTTTCCTGTCCAAAGAGCTACGTTGTTTACTCCGGACATTCTCGATGACCCTACACCCATTGTTCCTTTTTCAGCAATAAGCATAACGCTTGCGTCAGGATGTTTGGCCTGTAAAGCCTTGATTTCTTCCTGAGCCTGAGGCGTGATCATACACTTACCATGAAGTTCACGGTCTGATCTGGAGTGCGCCTGATTTCCCGGAGATAATAAATCCGTTGAAATGTCACCCTCACCGGCAATAAATGTTACCACTTTAATTTCTTCAGCTACTTCCGGAAGCTTAGTGAAAAACTCAGCCTGTGCATAGCTTTCCAGGATTTCTTTGGCGATTTCGCTGCCACTGTTGAATGCTTCTTTCAGACGGTTAGTATCCGCTTCATAAAGGTAGACTTGCGTCTTAAGAACTTTAGCCGCTTCTTTGGCAATAGCGGCATCATTACCTAAGGCAAGGTCCAGTAATACTTCAATAGAAGGACCTCCTTTCATATGAGATAACAATTCAAAGGCGTAAGCCGGTGATATTTCTTCTACTACGGATTCACCTAGAATGATTTCCTTTAAAAATTTTGCTTTAACACCTGCTGCACTTGTTGTTCCAGGTAAAGTGTTGTAAATGAAAAATTTAAGAGAATCTGTTCGATCTGCATTACCTGAATCTTTAATCTGTGCAATGATTTCGCTTAGTAATTCAGCACCATCAATTGGCTTTGGATGAAGCCCCTGGTTTTTTCTTTCTTCAATCTCTTTGATGTAATCCTTATAAATATTCATAATAGAAGTCTTTCTCTTTTAAAGGTAGATATATGAAACAGTTGTTAGTACTGTCACTTCTTTTTACCGGTCTTTATAAATAACATTTTGAGTTCCCGCATTTTGAGTGTACGGTATGATCCGGAGAAAAGTAAGTATAATCTACAATTTTTTTAAAGTTTTAAAATTATCAAACAATTCAAAATGTTCCCCAAAATTACGAAATTTTACTATTTTATGGGAATGAAATTATTTAGATTCTTTATAAATATGAATTTGATAAATTCTATATTTGGCCGTAATTTTGCAGACAAATGACGAATATGAAAAATATCCTGAATGTTTTGTGCGTTTTTATTTCGATTTTCATTTTCTCACAGACTAAATCTGTGAAGAAAGTGCCGGTTAAAAATGTTGCGAAAACCACGGTAAAGAAAGGGAGTACAGTGGCTAAACCTAATTCTGATCTGGTAGTTATTAATGAGAACCTGCCTCTTCTTATTCCTAAAAAGAAAGAAGATAAGTTTGGATATGTCAACCAAAAAGGAAAATTTATTATCCAGCCGGAATATCATATTGCTGTATTTTTTTATGAGGATTGTAATCTTTTGAACTCCCCGAATGAAAAAATCAGGAAATTCGGGACAAAAAACTATGCCACAGTAGAAAAAGATATGATTTCTTACCGGGTTGATGTAAAAGGAAAAAGAGTCTATCAGTTCAAAGATGCAGATCTTGGAAAATGTAAGTTTGGAGACTACAAGCAGCAGCTATTTCAGGCCTATGTTCTGAATGGATTTTACGGGATCATTGAAAAATCAAAATTCGTCAATGCGGCAGATTACAGAGATTATCAGATTTACCCTCAATATCAATACCTGTACATCATGGAGGGTGATGATGTGGCAGACCCCATGATTGTGGCTTCCCAGAATGATAAATTTGGTGTGATAGATGTAAATAATAAAGTGATTGTTCCTTTCGAATATTCCAATATAAAAAGAAATTTCAGCTGGAAGCTGGGTAAAATGTTTGAAGTAACCAAAGACGGCAAAGAATATTATTATATTGACGCAAATAACAAAACCTACTAGAGATGAGCCATGACTCATTATTTGCCGATCACCCCTATTTTGTAAAATAAAAAACTTAGTATCCCGCCACCAGACCCCATTCCTACATCTCATATATTTTTTGTAATTTCGCGGCTGAAATAAAGGGGTGCTTTAACAGGCTGAGATTATACCCAATGAACCTGGAACAGGTAATGCTGTTTAGGGACACACCGACTGTTGTAAGTCGAAATGTATAATATCTTATCGATCCCCTTTTATTCATTAAATGTTAAAGATTTATAGAATGAAAGGATTATTTTTTTTAGGGCTTACCGTAGGCTCAGCAGCCTTTATGCAGGCTCAAAATAAAGACTCTCTTAAAACAAGGGAGATTGAAGGGGTTAGCTTTACCAAAAGACTTCCGGTTGCGAAGGAAATTATTAATGTCCAGAAAGACTTAGACGGGAAAAACCTTGGGCAGGATCTTCCTATGCTTTTAAAAAATCAAACTTCTGTTATTTCGACTTCAGATGCTGGTAACGGTGTAGGCTATACTGGCCTTAGAATTCGTGGAGTAGCAGGAAGAGGGATTAATATCATGATGAATGGTGTTCCTTTTAACGATTCAGAAAGTCAGGGTGCATTTTTTGTGAATGTTCCGGATTTAACGAGTTCTGCGTCACAGATTGTTATTCAGAGAGGGGTAGGAACTTCCAATAATGGAGTTTCATCATTTGGAGCCAGTATCAACGTGATCTCAAAAGATCCGGAAGAGAAGTTTTATATTAAAACGGATGATAGCTATGGTTCGTTCAATACCTATAAATATTCAGCTGAGGTTGGAACCGGAAAGTTCTGGAAAGACAGGCTTTCTGTGATGGGGAGATATTCTCATATCCATTCTGACGGATATATTGACAGAGCTTCAGCGAATCTGGATTCTTATAATTTTACTGCCTTATTTGAAGAAGGTAAAACAAGATTACGATTGATGGCTTTCGGAGGTAAGGAAAGAACTTATCAGGCCTGGAATGGTATTGATAAAGAAACCTGGGAAACCAATCCAAAATACAACAGCTCAGGGGGATATAAAGACCTTTTTACCGGAGAAAAGAAATTTTATGATGGTGAAACGGATAACTACCGCCAAAATCATTATCAGTTTCTGTGGGAGCAGAAGTTTAATGATATCTGGAGCTTAGAAACGACTTTGCATTATACCAGGGGAAAAGGATATTACGAAAATTATAAAAGAGTAAACGAAGGAGATAAGGAATCTACTCATTATGCCGACTATAATCTGGAAGTTCCTATCGTCAACGGGGTAGCTGTTGAAAAAACTGATTTTATCAGAAAAAAATGGCTGGATAATCATTTCTATGGTTTGGTTTCTACGTTGTATGGGAAGTTTGAAAATATTGACCTTAACTTTGGAGTTGTGGCTAACCAATATTATGGGAAGCACTATGGAACGGTAACGGGAGTTTATTTTCCACAGATTAATGATTATGAGTATTACAGAGGTCGTTCTGTGAAAAATGAAGCAGCAGGATTTGCAAAAGCTTTATTAAAAGTAGAGGATTTCGAATTCTTTGGAGACTTACAGCTGAGAAGTATTCATTATGATACAAAAATTATCCTTAGCGGGGATGGAGAAGGAGGGAATATAAAGAAAAACTGGTTGTTTTTTAACCCTAAGGCTGGGGTAAATTATAAAATAGGAAACGGAAAAATATTCCTGTCCTATGCCCATGCCCATCGGGAGCCAAACAGGGACGACCTGCTTGCGGATCAAAATGTGAAAGCTGAAAAACTTCACGATATTGAAGCTGGTCTGGAAAAACAGTTTGGATTTTTATCATTGACAGCCAACTTATATTATATGTATTATGTCAACCAACTGGTTTTAAATGGAGAGCTTAATAACGTAGGAGCATTTATCAGAACAAACTCCGGAAAAAGTTACAGAAGGGGAATTGAGCTTGGTGCTTTGGCAAAACTGTCAAAACAATGGGAGATCTCAGGGAATGTAAGCTTGAGCCAGAACAGGAATCAGGATTTTAATATTAAAAATGAAGGGGTGCTTAAAAACTTAGGAAATACACAAATTTCCTTTTCTCCGGATGTAGTGGCTAACGTAGGATTGAAATTCAGTCCATCCAAGAGCTTCCAGTTTGCTTTAATGAATCAGTATGTGGGAAAACAGTATCTGGATAACACAGAGGATAAAAACTTACAGCTTAAAGATTATCTGCTGACAGATTTTAATGCGGAATACCAGTTTAAAATTGCTAATAATGACATTGCATTGAAATTATTGGTCAATAACCTGTTTAATAAAAAATATGTCAATAACGGTTCTGTGTATGAAGGAACACCTTATTATTTTTCACAGGCGGGAACAAATTTTATGTTTGGAATCAGCTGGAAAATTCAATAATTTGTAAAGTGTTATGATAAAAAAAGTATAGAATCAAATAGTGATTTATATTGATCATGCAATTGATTTTAAATCTTAATACTATTTACCTTTTTATAGTTAAAGGGGATTATAGGTAACATTATCGCTATTTTAATAGATAATAAGCAAAAGACTGTTTCGGCAGTCTTTTTTTATATAAGATTAAATGTCTTAAAAAGTCATGAAAAAGTTATAAATTTGCTGCCAAATGAATATTTCAGCATATATTTTAGAATACTTGAAACAATTTGGAACTGCTACAGTTCCAGGCTTTGGCGTGTTTTCCCTGAAAAATTCTAAGGCCATTATTAATTCTGAAAACGGAAGTATTCTTCCGCCAGCCAGTCAGATTGATTTTACCATAGATTATGAAGTACAATCTGAAGAATTAACTGCTTTTATAGCCGGACAAAAACAGATGTCGCTGGAGGCTTCCCGAAGCGATCTGAAGATACAGACTGATTTTTGGAAGAAAAAGCTACAGGCAGAACAGATTCTTGAAATTCAAAATCTTGGAAACATCTTCATTGAAGAAGGGCATACCCATTTCAAAGGAAAAAGAATAGAATCAGGACATCCCGATTTTTATGGGTTAGAAGAAATACGATTTTCAGATATCAATAATGGAGAGAAAGTTCATGCATCAGAAAACAGGGAAAAAGATTATAAATTCAAGAAAACAATCTTATGGACTTTTTTGCTGATTATTCCGGTGGCAGGAATCCTATACCTGGCCTATGCTAAACAGGAGTTTATTTTTGGAAAGAAATCCTTTAATAATGTTTCCGTACAGACTTCTACCCATAGAATTGTGAAAGATACGGTAAAAGTAGTGGCCCATACACCGGACATGACCGTTTCAGATTCTCTGAAAAAAGATTCATTAGTAAAACCTGCCGTAAAAGGAACAAAACCTGCTCCGGCTGCCCGAAACAACACTAAGACTAGATGGCAAAAATAAAAAAAGCGTCAGAATCTCTGACCATTATGACTAACATTGTTCTTCCGAACGAAACAAATTCTTTAAGAAACCTTTTTGGTGGTGAGCTTTTAGCAAAAATGGACCGTTGTGCGTCTATCTCAGCAGCAAGACACTGTGAAAGAAGAGTGGTAACAGCTTCTGTAAACCATGTTTCCTTTAATCACCCAATTCCGGAAGGTGGAGTAGTAGTGCTGGAGTCTAAAGTTTCCAGAGCATTTTCCACGTCTATGGAAGTATATGTCGATGTATGGTTGGATGACCCTATCAACCAGAAGAAGATTCATACCAATGCAGGTATTTATACCTTCGTTGCTGTAGATGAATTTAACCGTCCTATTCCTATCCCGGAGATGGTTCCGGAAACAGAGGAGGAAAAAGAAAGATTTGCTGCGGCATTCCGTAGAAAAGAACTTTCTTTAATTCTATCCGGAAGAATGAAACCTCTGGAATCTGTGGAACTTAAAAAGTTATTTCAGGAACCACAAGAGCCAAAGAAGGACAAAAAATAAACAAATAAAACACCAATATCACAAATGCCCGGCACAAATTCTCACAAATGATTGGTGTCGGTTAAGATGAAAAATTAGTACAAATGGATATTTCTGAAAATGATATATCAAGAATTGTTTACGAAGCAGGATTTCTGGTTCATAAAACATTAGGCCCGGACTTTTAGAAAGTGCATATGAAGAATGTATGTTTTATGAATTGAATAAGCATAATCTTCTTGTGGAAAAACAAAAGCCAATACCTTTGATTTATGATGAGGTAAAATTGGATGTAGACTATAGACTCGATTTTCTGATACAGAAAAAATTGGTGTTAGAAGTAAAGTCGGTAGAAACCTTAAATGATGTTCATTTGGCTCAAATACTTACCTATCTTCGGCTGAGTAACTGTAAACTTGGAATGTTGATTAACTTTAATACTCTTCAATTTAAAAACGGAGTAAAAAGAGTAATCAATAGTACATTATAATCTGTGTTATTTGTGAAAAATAATTTGTGTCATTCGTGTTTAAGCTATGAAAATACTTCTTTTAGATAAAAATCACCCTCTTATTACCGAACAGCTTCTGGCAAAAAACTTTATATTGGAAGAAGATTTTACTTCTTCTTATGATGAGGTTTGTCATAAAATTGAACATTATGATGGTATTATCATCAGAAGCAGAATTCCATTAGATAAAAATTTCCTTGAGAAAGGTAAGAACCTGAAGTTTATTGCAAGAGTAGGAGCAGGAATGGAGAATATTGATATTCCTGTTGCTGAAGCATTGGGAATTCAGCTGATCAACTCTCCTGAAGGAAATAGAGATTCTGTTGCAGAACATGTAGTAGGAATGTTGCTGGTTATAATGAACAGATTGTTTATTGCTTCTCAGGAAGTAAAGAACGGTGTCTGGAAACGTGAAGAGAATAGAGGGGATGAATTGCTGGGGAAAACAGTAGGTCTTATAGGATACGGAAATATGGGAAAAGCTACTGCCAAAAGATTCTCAGGTTTTGGTTGTAAAGTGATTTTTCATGATATCCTTCCGGGGCTTTCTGATGAATTTGCTACACAGGTCACTTTAGAAGAACTGAAGCAGTCTGCGGATATTTTAAGTCTTCATATTCCTCTCACTTCACAGACTCATTATCTGATTGATGAAGCCTTTATTGCTGAGATGAAAAATGAGTTTTATTTTGTGAATACCGCAAGAGGAAAGAATGTAAAGACTAAAAGCTTAGTAGAAGCTTTGAAATCCGGAAAAGTGAAAGGAACCTGCCTGGATGTCCTGGAATATGAAAAATCCTCTTTTGAAAATATAGAAACGGAGAATGAAGATTTAAAATTTCTTCTCGAATCAGAAAAGACGATTGTAACTCCTCATATTGCCGGCTGGACTCATCAGAGTAAAGAAAAGCTGGCACAATTCATTGTAGATAAAATAATAGCCGCTTTTGGCTAGCAAAATAAAGAATCAGTAAATTTTCCTATTTGCTGATTCTTTCGTTTATGTTAAATAATTCATAATATCACTCTATATTTATTATTTTTTTTTGAGTTTTATTAAATTGCCGCTCATTTTTGAATCTCATGAAGACGCGTAATTTTGTATTTATTTTAACTGTTCTTTTATCCCTATTTTCCTGTAAAAAAAAGTCTGAAGCCCAAGAAACTTCAGCGGAAAATACGACGAATCTCCCTAACTACGGAAATGTAGATCTTGGGAAAATTTTTACCCAAACAGACAATCAGGTTTTAGATAAACCAACCACGATAAATTATATAGATCAGTATTACAAAAAGATATGGGATGGAGGAGATCTTAGTGGCGGAATACTTGTGGCGAAAGGCGACGAGATTTTATACGAAAATTACAGAGGTTTCGGAAGAGAAGGAAACCAGATGCCTATAGATAAAAATACACCTTTGCATGTGGCATCGGTATCAAAAACATTAACGGCAATGGCGATGATGAAGTTGGTGGAAGCAGGGAAAATAAAGCTTTCAGACCATCTGAGCCAATATTTTCCAGGATTTCCATATCCTAATGTTACTATTCAAACCTTACTGGATCAAAGAAGTGGACTTCCCAAGTACGAATATTTTATTACCAAAATACAGCCTGCACCGGCTGAACTTTCCAAACCTTTTATTACCAATCAGGATGTTCTGAATATGATCATCAAGTACAAACCGGATCTGGCAAGAGATACAGATACAGGATTCATGTATTGTAATACGAATTTTGCTTTATTGGCTTTGTTGATTGAAAAAGTGACGAAAACTCCGTTTCCTCAGGCTATGAAAGAAATGGTGTTTACGCCGTTAAAAATGACCAATTCTTATATTTTCCAGGAAAAAGATATTCCTACGGCGGCACAGTCTTTCTACTATGGAGGGAGTAAGCTATATCCTTTAGACAGGTTGGATCTTATTTACGGGGACAAAAATGTATATACTACACCAAGAGATTTATATAACTTCTCAAAAGCCATGTTCTCAAAAGATTTTCTAAAACCTGAGCTGATGCAGATGGTATTTACCCCGTACAGCAATGAGAAATCGGGAATGAATAACTACGGATTAGGGTTTAGGATGAAAATTTTTGACAACGGTGAAAAACTAACCTATCATAATGGGTGGTGGCATGGCAGCAATTCTGTATTTGCCCACCTTCTGAAGTCTAAAGTTACTATTGTAGCCATTGGTAATAAATATTCAAATAAAGTATATACAGCGCTTGCATTATCCGGATTATTTGAGGATTTCCCTTTGCAGAAAGATAAGCTTCACTCGGTAATGAACGACAATAAAGATACTTTGAATTCAGGACATGAAGTTTTTGGAGAATAATGTTTACTTTTGCTTAAACATTTTCATGAAAAGGTTTCTTCTATTATTCGTTATCTGTTTTCTTGTTCATTCGTGTGCAAGAGTAGGCTCTCCTGTTGGAGGTCCGAAAGATACTTTGGCCCCTAGATTTTTAAGTTCAAATATTGATACCACAAGAATCAATGTGAAAAAAGATATTCACGAGCTCCGCCTGGATTTTGATGAGTATGTAACATTGAAAGATATCAATAAGAATCTGATCATTTCGCCACCTATCAAGAATATAAAGCGAATTCTTCCTTCCAATATTGCCAATAAATTTGTTCTGATCCAATGGACAGATACTTTACAGGCCAATACCACATATAATTTCAATTTTGGAAATTCAATTGTAGATAATAATGAATCCAATCCACTTCGGTATTTTAATTTTGCTTTTTCCACGGGCGACAAACTGGATGATTTGTATGTAAGTGGTGAAATTAAAGATGCTTTAGACATCAAAAAGAAAACAGGAAGTACTGAAAATAAATTGGTGGTCGGGCTTTATCAGGTGAAAGATACCATGAATTATAAGCAAAAGCCGTACTATATCACCAAAGTGGACGATGATGGGTATTATGAGATGAATTACCTTTCTCCGGGGAAATATAAGATTATAGCCTTTGCAGATGAGAATGGAAATTCTGTGTATGATCCGGGAAAAGAGAAAATAGGGTTTCAGAAAGAAACTGTAGAAGTTGAAAAATCTGTTTCAGGATTAAACTTAAAAGTATATCCTTCTAAAAAGCCATTGAAATATTCTGAAATGAAGGAGGTTCCGGGAGGAATTCTTATGATATTTGATGGGCATCCGGATGATGTGAAAGTAACATCGCTGAATGATAAACTTAAAGATATAAAAGTAACACACAGTCCAAAATCAGATTCTGTGAAGATTTGGTTTGATGCTGTGAAAAATAATGTAGGACAGGAGACCACAGAAAAACTGATGTTTACGCATGATAAAGGTCCGAAAAAGGACAGCGCCTATACGGTTTCCTTATTTTACAAATACAATAAGAAAAATGTAATGGATCTCAACAGTGATAACGGAGGAGGTTCATTAGCTCCAAAAACTGACTTCAAGATTTCCTCCAATTATATCATTGACAAGATTGACCCGGCAAAGTGGGTACTGAAAAGTGATAGCTTAACTACTCAGGAATTTACAGCCAAAATCTCCGAAACCAATCCGTATCAGATATTGATTCAGTCTGACTTCGTGAGCGGAAAAAAATATCAGCTTACGGTTCCAAAAGAAACTGTATCATCGTTCTATGCTAAAAATACACAGTCAAAACGTTTTGATTTTGATGTCGCTAAGGTAGACCAGTTTGGTAGCCTGGAATTTAATATTCTGAATGCGCCATCTTCCAGCTATTGGATTCAGCTTCTTGACTCTTCTGAAAAAGTAGTCTACCAGAGATATACCAAAGGAGATAAAGTGAAATTTGATATTCTGAAACCTGATGAATATATTGTAAGAATATTGGTAGACAACAATGAAAATAAATATTGGGATGAAGCTGATTTTGCTACCGAAACCTTTGCTGAAGATGCCTATATTTTCTATAAAAAAGTTGTGATAAGAGGACTGTGGGAAACAAGAGAAGAATGGGACCTGAAAGATACCAGAACGCTTGATAATCCTAAAGGAGCTGTGTCTCCTGCTGTGCCTGCAGGTACGCCTGAAGCTGACGAAAAGAAGGAAGCGGTAGAGCAGAGCGTAAAAAAAGAAATTAAATCTGAGAATGCCGTTCTAACTCCGGTAAAGTAAACGTATGAAAATCGCAAAAAAAATAGTCTTTTGGAGTTTGGTGGCCTTTGCCCTGGTTCAGTTTATTCCTATTGACAGAGTAAACAAACCGGTAGATTCAAAAGTAAACTTTGTAGATTCCAGGAAAGCTCCGGAAAAGATTCGAACATTACTTAAGGGAGCATGCTACGATTGTCATTCCAACGAAACCATATATCCTAAATATGCTTATATAGCCCCTGTTTCATGGTCTGTAAAAAGCCATGTAAATGAAGGCCGTCAGCATCTTAATTTTTCTGTTTGGGGTACCTATAATAAGGAATTAAAAGAGAATATGCTTGACAGGTCTATTGAGGCTCTTAAACATAAAACAATGCCGATGCCTGGTTATATTGTGTACCATAAAGAAGCAAATCTTTCGGAAGCAGAAAGATCACTGTTGATTCAGTACTTTGAAGAAATGCTGAAGGCTAAAACGTATTGATTTTAAGAGAAAATTTCGATATTTCCTCTCTGTTTTTCTGTTGAAAACAAATGAGAATCACTTTCAGGAACGAAGCAGACTGTAAAAGTAATCCCCTGCACGAGATCCGAAAAATCTGTAAGAACATAAAAAAACTCCCGCAGATTTTAAATCTGCGGGGGAGAATATATTACAAAAATTATTTCTTTATATAATCTTCAAAAAACCTTTTCTGAGAATCAAAAGCAATATCATCAAGATTAAGCTCCTTTAAAGGAATCCATACCGCTTCTGATATTTCTGAAAGCTCAAGGCTTACCTCAAATTTTTCCGAAACATTATACTCATAGAAAAGATCAATCGTGTTATAATCAATTTCTTTATATTGATAAACGTTTGGAAGGCTGGTAAGATATTTTAAGTTTGAAATATTGATACTAAGCTGAAGTTCTTCAAAAAGCTCTCTTTTACAGGTTTCTTCTGCACTCTCTTTAGGGTCGACAAATCCTCCGGCCAGATCGAGTTTTCCCTTTTTAGGGTCTCTGTTTCTCCTGGTAAGGTAAATTTCGTCACCACATCGGATCACTACAGCTACAGCGCCTGCTACATTATTATACAATCTGAAGTCACATTCAGGGCAGCTCCATTTCTTTTCACCATCCCAGTGTAAAGATTCTTTGCCACAGCTAGGGCAATATTTCAATAATTTCATCTGTTTATAATTACTTTTTTAAAGTTCAGATGGAACTTCATTTCATTGAGTAATATTAATATTTCTCGGGTGATAACTCAAAATAACATCCCTTAATTCTTCAGTTTTTAAATGAGTGTAGATTTCCGTCGTTGTAATACTGGAATGTCCAAGCATTTCCTGAATATACCGCAAATCTGCTCCATTCTGAAGCAAGTGTGTTGCAAAAGAATGTCTGAAGGTGTGTGGAGATATCTTTTTGTTAACCCCTGCTTTATCCGTAAGTTCTTTGATGATAAGAAATACAATAACCCTTGACATCGAGGTGCCACGGCTGTTCAGGAACAGTGTGTCTTCATATTTCTTATTGATTTTACCTTTAGAACGTACTTCTTTGATATAATTTTCCAGTAATTCAGCTGTATAATCAGCCAATGGAACGAAACGGGTTTTGTTTCCTTTTCCATGGACTTTGATATATTGCTCTTTAAAATTGATATTGGATATTTTCAAATCAATAAGTTCAGAAACACGGAGTCCGCAACCATAGAGTACCTCAATGATACAGTTGTTCCTTTTCCCCAGGTCTGTATTGATTTCAATAGCCGCAATAATTTTGTTGATATCAAGCAGGCTTAAAGTGTCTGGTAGATAGAGTCCTAGTTTAGGACCTTCGAGTAACGCTGCAGGGTTGTCTTCCCGGAATTCATCCTCAAGCAGAAATTTAAAGAAAGCTTTAATAGAAGAGATCCATCTTGCTTGAGATCTCTCACTGAATTTCTGTTTAGAAAGATTGAAAATGTATTCCTGCAGGTTTTCGTAACCGATAGAATCTGGACCGACGTTTGCCAGATCTTCTTCTGCGTAATCTTTTAGTTTTTTAATGTCCCGAACATAGGCGTCGAGCGTGTTGTCTGAAAAATTTCTTTCGAAGCGAAGAAATATTTCAAAATCTTTGATCTTTTCATCCCAAGTCATTTGTGCTTATTTTTTTAGTTCACAGTCCGATATTTGTTCTATTTCAATACCATGGTTTTTCAGGAACGAGATGCCGTCTTCATCCGAATACTCATTAATATACACCAGTCTTGTAATTCCTGCCTGAAGGATTAGTTTACTGCATTCTTTACAAGGCGACAGCGTTAGATATAGCGTTGCCCCTTTTGCAGACTGAGTGGAAGCTGCCAGCTTTAATATAGCATTAGCCTCCGCATGCAGTACATACCAGTGCGTTTTCCCCTCTTCATTTTCACAGCAGTTCTCAAACCCCGAAGGAGTTCCGTTGTAACCATCTGAAATAATCATCCTATCTTTTACGATAAGAGCTCCCACCTGTTTTCTCTTACAGTAGGAGAGTTTTGCCCATTCCTGAGCCATTTTTAGATAAGCCTTGTCAAACTTATTCATACCGCAGCATTAGTTTTTTCGAAATAATTGGATTAAAAGCTTGAAAGTTTAGAAGTTTGGCTTTCTTTTCTCTAGGAAAGCAGTGACTCCTTCTTTCTTATCGTCCATTTCAAAAAGCTCCCCGAAATACTTGATTTCAGTTTCAAAACCTTTCTCCGTATCAGATAAATTCACGGCGTGGATAGCCTTAGATATTGCCATTGGTGAATTGTGGGCAATAATGTTCGCTAATTCTTTCGTTTTGGTTAATAATTCGTCAATAGGGTATACTTCATTCACCAATCCGATTTCTTTTGCCTTTTGAGCAGGAACCATTTTGGCTGAGAAGATCATTTCGTTGGCAATACCTTTTCCGACAAGCTTAGGAAGCCTTTGTGTTCCTCCGTATCCCGGGATTAATCCCAGCGTTACTTCAGGAAGACCCAATCTGGCGTTTTCCGATGCATATCTGATGTGGCATGCCATAGCAAGCTCTAAACCTCCTCCCAATGCAAAACCGTTAACGGCTGCAATGACAGGTTTAGACATATTTTCAATTTTGTTAAACAGTGAATTTTGTCCGTTTCGGGCAAGCTCTTCAGCTTTTTCTTGTCCAAACTCGCTAAATTCTTTGATATCAGCACCGGCCACAAAAGACTTTTCACCACTTCCCGTAAGGATAATAACCCTGCAGGAATGGTCGGAATTAAGTTCGTCCATTGCGGTACTGATCTCCTGAATAGTTTTTGCATTTAATGCATTTAAACTCTCAGGTCTGTTTATGATAATGATAGATACTTTATCTTCTTTTTTTAATAATATATTTTCGTAACTCATTTTTCCACTTTGAAATATCATCCTCTGCAAATTATGAATTTTTTACAAAAAAAAGGAAAAAATATTATTTTTTTTTCTTTTTTTTTAATTTATT